>Ga0272442_10000928_pt1 | contig 45509 bp, 39 predicted proteins | sample SSMForm2O_FD_200262 | JGI IMG/M metagenome (GOLD analysis project Ga0272442, IMG submission 200262) | Marine sediment archaeal communities from Little Sippewissett salt marsh, Falmouth, MA, United States - SSM-Form-2O | ecosystem: Environmental > Aquatic > Marine > Wetlands > Sediment ...
AACACCCTGTAAAGCAATAACATTAAACACCCTGATCATCCCAAGAACCGTGCCCAATAAACCCAGAACCGGTGCGATAGTAGCTATCGTTTCAAGAGCATTAAGACCTCGCTCCAGAGTGCGTATTTCTTGCCTACCCTGATCGTTTATCAACTCCTTTATCTCTATGGGCTCAAGCTGGAGCTTACTCAAACTGGTACAAACAAGATTAGCAAAAGGTCCTCGTTTCTTATTACAGAAAGAGATCGCCATCTGGATATCTTCCCGATTCTTTATATTGGAGAGCACTTCTACTATATCCGGTCTGATCACCTTTGATTTCTTAAGAGTAATCAATTTCTCAATAATGATCATCAAAGTAAGGATCGAACAGATGATCAACGGGAACATAACGATCCCACCTTCCAGGATAAAATTCCATATCTTTTCCATAATCCACCTTTATTATTTTCTTATTGTATAGGAAAATTTAGCTGTCACTTCCAGGTAATTCTCGGGAAAATCCTGGGGAAGTGGCATAAAAGGAGCAGCCCATTCTATCGCATTCCGACTGGTTTGGGTAAGTGTTTCATGACCCTGAGAATCCAGAACCTTTACTTCTCGCAGAGAGCCATCAGGATCAACAGTGAACTTAAGTACGGATTCACCGCTTATAATGCCCATATGCGTAAAAGCAAAGGGCGGCTTGATCTTGTTCTGGATCTTTCTTTTCATAGCCAGCATGTAGGGTGCGAAATCCCAGTCATAAGTATTAAAACTTAAACCACCGTAATCCTTAACGGTACTCAGCTGATTGTTATGCCTGTTTGTTTTCGACTCTTCCGATTCAAATAGCTCATCGATTTTTTTTTCTGGTCTTTTCAATAATTCCGTTAGGTCTAACTCACTCAACAGCTTTTTAATGCTCTCCCTTTCAGGTTCAATCTCGTTCTCGAGTTTTAAGATCTCATTTCTGTCAGGCTCTTTAGTATCTACATCACCTGCTGAGTAAGGTGCGTCTTCCTGTAGATCTAGTCGATCATATTCATCTCTGGCTTGGGTTGATTTGTCCGAAACCAGATTCGTCTCTGAATCAGGATCTTCGGTAATAGCTTCATTAGCAGTTTCCACCAGTTCAAAGATGATCTTTTTCTGTTTGGGAAGCTCATCAAGCTTCAATTCGCTTAAAGGTGTAAAATCCAAGATCTTTGCTCCTGTTAACAAAAATAATAACAGCAGATGGAATATAAGCGAGATCAGAAGAGCAATGGCTCTGATCCTGGAATTTGAGCTCAAATTCATGGCTTCCTTATAATATCCCCGTTAAAATGATTCTTACTTAAATAGGAACGATTTTATTCTTTTTACGTTCCAAAAAAAAACTCTATTCCAAATTTTTATTAATGCTCATACTGTCAACAGACTAACCCGGAAAGAAATACTCTGATCTGGTTTTTAAATATTTATAGTCGAACCAGGAAATACCGCCAGCTCCATTTTTTTTGACCATGCCATCTATATAATCAATATCAGAAGCTGAAATCGAAGGTAGATATATCCCCGGATAGAGTTCAGATTCTCTAAGCTTGGGTTTGATTTCTTCTACAACTTTCCCAATCCAGTTTATATTCCGATCGTAGAAATTATGATACACCATGGGAAAATAAGCGTCTAACCCCCAATTTAACCAATCCTGTCTTACAAGTTCTCGAGCGATCTTTGGGGTTGGAAAGACGGCTGCACTGATCTGTTTACCATAACTTCTCACTAACTGGGATATTTCTTTAACAAATCGAGATATCGTATTTAATCTGAATTGCAACCAGGTATAAGCTTGAGCAGCTTCTATTATCTTCAAAGGATCTATGCCGGTTGAGGACAAAAACTCTTGCCTGCAATTCGAACAATAACAATAATCATATTGAGGTTCCTCTTTTTCCTGCACCAGACTATACTCTCTCTGACAGGCAGGTGGCAATATAACATCAGGATATCTGATGTAGTCGAGTTGGATGCCGGTTATATTCCGAATTTTACAATAACTTTTTAGCTGAGACAGTAAATAGTCTCGAACTTGAGGATTATTAGGACACAACCATTTATAATACTCAACATAAGGGGGTTGATGTAGAATAGATATTTCAATCTTATTAATCATAAAATATTCCGGATGATCTGTAATGAGTTGATCATTGTTGTTTAGAAGAGTAATAAACCAGACATGAAATTCTAATTGTAAGGATAAAGCTATTTCAGATATCTTTTCCGTTTGCTCGAAATCACCCGAAAAGACAATTCCGTCGAATCGCTTAGCTTTTAGGTATAGTAATTCTTCCTTCCAATCTTTTATATTGTTATCAGCTGAAATCCAGATATATCGTTTATAATTTTTCATCACCTCAATCATTATCGGAAGCATTATTTTATCTTCAATCGTTGTCCACTAATTTGTAGATCTTACAGTTGTATCCTAGTCTATTCTTTCAGGATTCAGTCAAAACTTACCGTATTTTATAAAGATAAATGCAGAATTAAAGCTAACTTATCTTCCCTTGTTTAGAAAATAATTTGACGAATTTCGGTTAAAATAAGATTTTTAATAAAAAATAATAAAATCATTTAATTATGGAGGTTTCATGCAGAGATTTTTCATTATCTGTTTAATAATTCTCATTGCTTCTGGTTGTATCTCTTCTAATAGTGCAAAGGGAATAAACAATCCCAGCAAAGATAAAACAGTACCCTATGTACCAAGCCTGGAAGATCAATTAGACGATCTCACGGCTCAGATCATCCTTAGTCTATCCCAGGAAAGGAAATCTAAAATAGCGATAATAGAATTTGCTGATTTGCAGGGTAATATTAGTGAGTTCGGACGTTTTCTGGCAGAAGAGCTTATTACTCGGTTGTATCTAACAGGTCAATTCGAAGTTATCGAACGTCAGCTCCTGAACAAGGTCTTAGAAGAGCATCAACTTATGATGAGTGGAATTGTTGACGAGAATTCTGCCAAAGAACTGGGACGAATATTGGGTGTTGATGCTATCTGTTCCGGCTCGATCGCAGATATGGTCAACAGCGTGAAAGTCAATGCCCGGTTAATCTCTGCAGAATCTGGTCGAATCTTCTCCGTAGCTTCCGCAGAGATAGTTAAAACAGACATCATCCGAAAACTTATGGGTGAAAATATAAAATCAGATCTGACACAAATCCAGCAAACCGAATCCACCACACCTGAACCTGAAAAACCTTTACCAATATCTATTTCCGTTAATTCAAACGATTACGATTTCGAATTGGTCAGCAGTGAAATGTTCGATCGCACGGTCAGGTTCAATCTGATAGTTATAAACCAGGAAGAAAATGATCGTGATCTTACTATCTGGTTGCGAAAAACCAAGTTTTTTGATCAGATGGGAAGCGAATATATAGTTTCAGCCGTGAGACTAGCAAATACAGAGACTCAACCAAAAAATCCAAATTCAAACTGGGGAGGCTCTGCCCGGATTTCCAAAAAGCTTATTTCAGGAGTTCCTACACCACTGGAATTGACTTTCGAAGCAGTTTCAAGCCAGGTAGAGTCTGTTTCATTGCTGGAAATCAACTGCGGAAAAATGACTGTAGAATTCAGGGATCTTTACTTACAATAATTGATAGGGTTTCCTATAGAAGATCTTTAACCACTGTAACTAAATCTTTTATCCCGGTAAAACCGTTAACAATAAATTCTCCGGTAAGATTAAACCTTCCCAGCACAAAGGCGATAATTATCCCATAACAAAAGATGTTAGCAAAGATAAGAAATATGGTTGAAAAGAATTTTCCGCTCTTGATTATATCCGGTTGACGATAACTGAATTCCTGCCAGGTAGAAAGAAGATGATAAGCAGTTAAAATCCCAAAAAGAATGAAATAATATTTATAGAATTGAATGTTAAGAACCAGGTAAAGGGGAAAACTAAGATAGACCAGAGTGGGTAGAAAATATGGTGCCAGAGTAATTAAGAAGTTGCTTCCGTATAATACTGTTGATCCCCCTTCTGATTCGGTAGCATGGAAACCTGCGGGTTTTTTCAGGAATAGCAATCCAACAATAAGATGGGTAAATTCATGCTCAAAAGTTGAAAAGAAATATTGTTTTCGCAGAAACAAAAACCAGACAATAGCATAAGGAATAAATCCATATCCAAAAAACCTTACAGACATCTGGGATAGATCAAAATTCTGACAGATCCTGAACAAAGAGAAACCATAACTTACAGCAAAAATAATACTTAAGACCGCAACAATAACTTTGATAATCTTCATATCTGCTCCTAAATTTAATCTCCTTTGAATTTACGATATATTTAGATTAAGCAGAATTGATAACAAGGAATAAATTGAGATTTATGATTATAAATTTCCCATTTACCAAGTTTTAAAGCTTCAAATTAAGTAACTTGCTAATTTTCTTCAATCCCTTTTTAATAATTATCCTTTCTTTCAGTTATCCTTCATAAAAGAATTGACTTATTTTATCATATCAACCAATTTGCTAAATGAAAAATCAGCTGATTTTTTTACAGGTATTAAAGGATCAAGAATGAAGATCAAAGACATTTCACTGCTCTGTCTGATATTTCTCTGGCTTAATTTTCTAAATCGCAGTTTAGGAACTTTTTTACCAAGAATATACATCAAGATCCAGATCGCTTCTATGGGTTATTTTGTAAATTTGGGAGCTAGTATCTGCTATCTGATTTTCTACTATTTATTGTTTGTGGAATTCAGAAGCCAGTCCAATCTCAGATTAAAGAATGCTTCTATTTATCCGATCATAACCTCCTTCCTGATCCTTTTAAACCAGCTTGATCATCTCTTTTTGATCCTTTTAGTCCGTATTCATTCAAACTTTGCACCAAGACCTTTTCTGGCAATCATATTACCCTTGTTATCAAGTATCAGTGTGATCTATTTTCTCAAAATGCTTTACAATGTCAGTAAATCCAAGATCCCCGTCTTGCAGAAAGCAGCCCAGGCAGGGATAATAGGACATGGAATTGCAGTTGTTATTCATCTTATCTCAATTCTAAATCTTGTTTTCCGAAGGATCCTGCCAGATTTTTACCAGTTCGGAAATGCCACAGCAATAATGATATTTCCCATAATTCTACTCTCCACTATCTTTATAGCCTATTTTTATCGTACCCTTTACAAGCATAGCCAACAGCTAACTTATCTTCAAGAGTTGTAGTAATTAATGACATTCCATATTAAAGCTTGTAGGATAGATGATATTCCCGCTATATTGGAATTAGCTCTGGATGTTCATAACCTGCATCAAAAAAACCGATCTGACGAATTCCGCAGAATAAACGCTGCTGATCTGGAGAGATTTTACCTCTCGGCTCTCGATGACGAGAAACATATATTCCTTACCTGCTTATTAAATAAAAAGGTCGCAGGTTATATTTTGATCAGGATAATTCACAGGAAAGAAAATCCTTTTCAGAAGGAATTAAGATTTGCCTATCTAGATCAAATTTCGGTAAAAAGAGAATATCAAAGAATGGGAGCTGGAAATGAGTTGATAGAAGCCAGCAAAAAAATCTTAATAAAAAACAAGATTAGAATTCTTAAGCTGGATGTCTGGAATTTCAATCAAAATGCCAGGAACTTTTTTATCTCTAGAGGATTTAAACCCAGAGTAGAACAACTGGAAATGAAGCTTTAAAGAAAACTGGTAAAATATTCATCATAATAATTCATCCTGGTGGCAGCTTTAACTGCTGTTTTTCCCTGTAACGTTTTCTATGCAACCGATGAAATCTGGGAACAAGAGAACACAAAATTTTCAGACTGCGAAACTATACCAGTTAATCCACCATCAACATCCCGATCCCTTCAAGCTCTCATCTTTTTTTCTTTTTTATTGGGTTTTATTTTCCTGAATTTCCAAAAATTTCCTACTTTATCTAATTTACTGATTCTATTTATAATAGTTTTATTAATTAATTGCCCTGTTCCTTCTTCAAATTCATCAGAAAATTCAATTAATTAATTCCAGATAAACTTAAATACACTGGAACCTAACCAATATTATTATTGGAAAATCGCTACTTATGCTGAAAACATCGAAGATTTCAGCAGCGGAAGTCTGGTCTATCATTTCTTTACTCAACAAGCTGATTCGTATTTACATACTGATACGGAACTGAATCAACAAGAGTAGAATTAAATTATCTTGACAATTGCCTACAATTTAGTAAGTTAAAGTTGTTATCTAATCAGCAGGATTTGTGTTTTCCGCAGTCCTGGGAAGATTAATTATGGAAAGGCATTCACAAAACCACAACTTTGAAGGAGGCTTTATGAAATGGATCACAATTTTTACGCTTGTATTTACAATTACTTTATCAGGGTGGACTGAAGAAATCCAGCAGCCTTATCGAAAAGCTATTGAGCAGGATTTCAAATTCAGAACAGCCGACCCAACCGGAGAGCGGAACTTTTTTGAGGTTAGTTTTGAAGTTCCTCCTCAGATTATAGCTCCGGGGACTTATTACGATTATATGTTGGGCAGTTACAATGGTCAAGCTCTGAAAATGCAGCCTGAGACATCTGCCCCTTATGGTTATCCTGCTGGTGGATATTACCATGCTTTTATGTACCAGGAAACTGCAAATTCCCAGCGTCGGATATATTACACCTACATAGATCCTAACTGGGATATTTCAGCACCTTCGGCTATAAGTTCCACTGCTATCCGTGAAGGTTTCTCCACCGTTACCATCGACCCTGTAACCGCAAATCCTTTCGTAACCTATCATTCCGATTTAGATCAGGTCGACCCGGAATGGGAATGCAATATAAGTTATGATTTATTCAATGTGATCGGAGGTTATGGCTTATGGTCACAACCTTTCTCTTTTTTCTTCGCTCCAACACCTGGCTTTGAACAGTATAATGTTTTCTGGTGGCCGGTAGTTCATACCGGTCCTTCCCCTCTGGAAGATCACCGTCGTATCCATGTTTACGGAAATTATGTCCCGGATTCCGGTTTAGCAATGTATAACAGCCTTTACGCTTACGTAGACGTACAATACAACGAAAATGCCTTTAATTACGATTTCACGGAGTGGACCTATCAGACTTTTCCAAAATTCGATTACTGGCAGGATGACCAGATAAAACGGGCAATTAAGGATATGGCTGTATCCGATGACGGTCAGGTTGCTTTCATCGGACATGCCAATGATAGCTTGTTTATATATCACAGCACCGATTACGGGGAAAACTTCGAATTATACATGCAGGAAGCCCATTGGGATGTATTTAATCCCCAAAACCTGGATGAAAGTTATGTATTCGAAAACTCAAACGGATCTCCGGCAGATGTCTTTATTGAACCAAATGGTGATGGTGGTCATTACAATGTATTATTTACTAATAACAACACTAGACTAGTATTTATGACCGCCTTTGGGATAAATACTGTTGAAACCGAGTCTAATCAGCAGTACTATCCAGCCCATTTTCATCCTAAAATAGTGTATTATGATATAAACGAAGGAATGTTTGATTTTGTTGACCTCCAGTTTACAGGAGTTGATGCTTATGATGATCAACCAATGATTTCCTACGACCTGGATGAGAACGGGGAAGTAGATTCCTGGGATGAAAACGGTCTAGTTGAATTCGCTAACATCTGGCCTTCTTTCTGGGTAAGTGACTATCAGGACGGTGCTTTCCATTACAGCAATTTCAAATGTTCCCAAAATGAAGAATATGGAATAATGGTAGCAATATTTCAGGACGGACGAAAAGCCTGGGAAGCATACTTGGAAACTCCCGGTTATGAAGACTGGAATGAAACCAGTGAAATTGCTATCTGTGTTTCCACCGATCATGGCACGACCTGGAGTGACCCAGTCTATCTAAACGCTAACCCGGAAGATGAAAATTATTATGAAGAATTGGATGGTATGATCCCTTGTTATATCTATCCCTGTGATAAGTTAGAACATCTGGAAGACTTTTCTTTCAGACTCCCAATAGCTTTCTTCGACGATAACAGCTACGGTGCTTTTAATCCCAATGGACATGGACAATCCAACGGTGGGGTTCAGATGTTTGCCGTGCTTAAAATTGACATTTCCACTCCTTCAGCGGAACCTAATGAGATAATTCCTCTGCTCAAGTTGGAGCAGAATATTCCTAATCCTTTCAACCCTATAACTGAGATCAGTTACCAGTTGCTGGAACCGGGAAAAGTCGAACTTGCAGTCTATAATATCAGGGGACAATTAATAAAGACACTCATCAACGAGATAAAACCAGCAGGTAAATTTTTTGTAACCTGGAATGGAAGGGCTAATGACGGGCATCAGGTTGAATCCGGTATCTATTTCTACAGATTGAAAACCGAAACTGATTCCAGGATCAGGAAAATGGTTCTGATCCGCTAATTTTGAATAATTACCAAATCAAGCCGGTCATTTTCTATTTATGACCGGCTTTTATTATCTAACTTCGTTAAAAATCAGAAGATTATTATTGTGTTAAAGCCAACAGTTATATCTTACAGGCCAGTTTAAATTAATAATGTGTTTTACTGATCTAATTAGAGATAGCTAGATTGATTTGCCAGAGTATTAATTACCCAATTTAAACAAAAGATCCAATCTGGTTTTCATAAGCTTATAAAAGATTTATTTGTTAAGTATCATTTTCCTGCAGACACTAGTGTTTTCTACCCTTAATTCATAAAAATAAATCCCGGATGACAATTTATGCCCCAGATGATCCCTTCCATCCCAATTGATAAAAATCATTTCTCCTGCGGTAAGGGTATGATCACCCAGTAGCTCTATGATCGCTTTACCCTTGATATCATATATCGATAGACAACCCTTACAATTCCTGGTCACCTGAAATCCGATGCTTGTAGAACCTTTGAAAGGATTGGGATAATTCTGTTGCAGTAAGATTTTCTGATCACCATAATCATCAAATACATTGATTAGGGCTGTTTTTAGGATATAATCACTAAACATAGCTTTATTAACAATCAGCTTTACATCATAGACACCCGGATTTTCATAGATGAAAGTGGGATCTTTTTCCCAGGAATCGATTATACCATCGTTCTGGAAATCCCATTCCCAGCTGATTACATTTTCTCCTGAAAAGTCTTTGAAATCCACCTTCAGGGGTGAACTACCTGAAACCGGTTGAGCAGTGAAATCTGCAAAATAGAAATCGAAGTGAAGGGGATCAAAATCACGGGAAAATACAACCAGGGAATTGGGCAGGATCAGATTCTCCAGGGTATCGATCGTCTTTATACCGATAAATCCTGTATCGAAAATCTCGTAACAAAGATTACGGACGGTACTCAGCGGTGAATTTCTGAATACATAGAGTTTTTCTCCGTCGGAAAGGACAAAATTGATGGTCGAGTAACAGTTGGAGAACTCTTCCTTGAGATTGTATCCTAGTACATCTGTATCGTTCAGTGCATCATATATACCCAAAATCACGCTACCTTTAAAGTCTATAATCCTATTCATGATAAAGTGAAATAACAGTTCGCTGTCGATGAAACTATCAGGATCAGAAAATTCTCCTTCCCAGTTGGAAGGATATTGCAAGAACCAATCTTCACCCAGGTAATTCATGATAGCATCCTTGATCTCCAGATCCAGGGATCCGTTATGCATAAAACTGAAGGAACGATTGTTCCATTCCAGAACTAATGGATGACTGCCATAACCCAGATTGGCATTCCGATCGTGTCCCATAACAATAACTGCAGTATTCGAGGGTTCCATTATCACGCCAATAGCCTCATCCATAGGTTCATCATCACCATCACCATACCAGCAGTTGAAACCGGTTTTAAACCACTTCTGTTCTTCCGTTAAAATCTGATCTCCATTTTTATAATAAACTATTCCATAACCATCGTTATTAGTGTAACTGTTGGAACGATCTTTCAAGAACTGAAAAAAATCAGAGGGATCATTATCATCCGCCTGGATTTCACATAATTCCGAAAGTGTCTGTTCCGAAAATGAGATCAAGCTCATCATATCACAGGCTTTAAGACTTCTGGCTGATATAAGTAAAACAAGAATAAATATCAAGTTTGAACTTACATATAACAACCACAAATCTGCTTTTAATCTCATGCTTTATTTTTAAGATAATTACTGGATTGGGCAAGAATTTTTAATTATTGAAATCGAACAACTGAATATTTCTTGACAATTTTTTTAGTAGTCTATTTATGACTACCAAAAGGAGAATCAATGTCTAACCAACAAATTAAAAGTCTAATTAAGATCGGGTTACGGGAGATTGAGGCAGATATCTATCTAGTTCTGCTTAAAGACGCAAATATCACTGCTTACAAGATAGCAAAGATAATAGAAAAGCCTAAAACCACAGTTTACAAAGCTCTGGAAATCATGCAATCAAAAGGTTTGATCAGGTGTAATGCGGCCTATAGACCCGTAACATTTTCCGTTGTGGAGATAAAAGAATATCTGGATGAAAAAGAAAAACAATTCAGAGAGAATCGAGCTAAAGTTGAAAACGAATTGAAGAACATCGAAAGGATTCCTTCCAACACCGGGATCTTTCCGATCACCAGACTCGAACAAGTTATCTCCAAAGCAGAAGAAATCCTCAACAGAGCAGAAAAAATAGTATTGATAGCCTGTGTCCGAATAAACGATCCCAGGATACAGAATGCCATTCAGAAAGCAGTGGATAGAGGTATAAAAATAATGATCCAGTCATTCATCGAGATCCCTAATGTAAGAGGAGTTGACTATTCGATGATTGAACTTGTTGACTCAGATGATGAGAATATATTGTACAATTGGCTGGAAATTTTTTCCGACGGCAGGGAATATCTGATCTCATTAATATCCAATGATGATCAGATTCTGTTCAAGGCTCAATGGTGTAACGATCCTTATCCTTCCATCTTAAATTATAATTCAAACCTGGGATCTCTCGTTCTTACTAAGGTCAAAAACCAGATCTCGGAGGGCAAATCCCATCAGGAGCTCTTGGAAATTATCGACAAAGACATGCATTCCTATTATCAATGGATAAATATGGAGAAAATAAAACATTTAACCGAATACTGACAAAAGGAGACAATATGAGAACATCAATTGTATTATTATTTTTTATATCTATATCTGCAATCTCAGCTCGGGAAATCACATTCAGCGAACATGAGATCTCTGAAGAAGGTCTGGGAAATCCCGGAATATATTCTTCAGATCTGGATAATGACGGTGATATTGATATCATCGCATCTCAGAGTGATCCTCCAGCTGTTAAATGGTGGCGGAACGATGGTGGTATGCCCATTGTCTGGACCGAATTTACAATTGCCGAACTACCAGGTTTTTATATTCACGCCAGGGATATGAACAATGATGGTAAAGAAGATGTCTTGGCTACGATGACTACCGGTGAAATAATCTGCTGGCTTAATTACGGTATCGATCAACCCGTCTGGAATATGATAACTGTAGCAACCGGTTTCAGTAGTCCCCATGGTATTTACACCACTGATTTGGATAACGACGGAGATATGGATGTATTGGCAACTTCTGCTGGGCTGGGAAAGATCTGTTGGTGGGAACAAGAAACCGGATCATGGACCGAGCACCTGATAGGAGATAATTTTGCTTATACGCAGTCGGTTCATGCTGCAGACATAGACAACGACGGAGACCAGGACGTAGCAGGGGTATCAGGAGGAAGTAATTCTATCAAGGTCTGGTATAATAACGGTGCTTATCCTATTACCTGGACTGAGCAGATCATTACCGATAACTTCGAGATGGCCCACTGGATTTATTTATGTGATCTGGATAATGATAATCTGACCGATATCCTGGCTGCCGCCGCGGGAGATAACGAGATCTCCTGGTGGCAGAACAATGGTGGTTCTCCGGTTGGGTGGACCAAGCTGGTTATAGATAACGGTGTATACTGTGCAGTTACAGTAACTGCTGCTGATCTTGATAACGATAATGACGAAGATGTAATAGCAACAGCCTGGTGGAGTGATGATATATTCTGGTGGGAAAATGACGGTCAGGAAACAATCGGGTGGACCAGACATACTATTGATAGCTTTAATAACGGAGTCTGGCCAATCGCTACTGGAGATCTGGATAATGACAACGACCTGGATATTATTACCGGTGCAGATGTACTTACCAGTGGAGGTTCATCTGCTGCACTCACCTGGTGGGAAAATTCTCTCAGTGTCTCAGTTGAAGATGAGTTGATCAACAATTCTTCACAAGGTTCATTACACTTTTACCCCAATCCTTTTGAGTATGAGACCAGAATCATTTTTTCTAACAGCGATCATAAAATCAGTAAACTTGATATATACAATATCAGAGGTCAGAAGGTGAAAACCATTATCAATAAATGTTCCGGAGATGGTAAATATCCTGCTATCTGGGCTGGAACAGACAATTCAGGGAATATGCTTGACTCAGGTCTCTATCTAAGTATTTTAAGATGTGAGGGAGAGATCATTTCAGCGGGAAAATGCCTCATAATCAGATAAAAAGAGAGGTGGGTTACAACCAGCATGAAAAAAAATCTTCATATAATCTTTTCCCTGGTGATTTTACTGGGAGCCCTGCTGCAATTTTATGGGCTTACAAGATATCTTAAAAGATTTCCCGCCAACAGCACAGGAATAACAATATACGTCATAACCATCTTAGCATTTCTAATCATGGCATTAGGACAGTTTTTACAATGGAGAAAAAACAAGAAAAATAAGCTCAAATGATCTTAAAATACTCCAAATCCGTGTTTATAGTTTTCTGTGTAATTCTTATGAGTTGTGATAAACAGATAATATCTAATAAATGTGTTCCCAATTTCAAATTAGCTCATAAAATCACGACAACCAAATTGATGCAGAAGTATGATGATATAACAATTCATCCTCAATGGTTTGATGATTCTACAGCTTTCTGGTATATAATCAAGAAAAACAGAAAACCTCAATTTTTTACTGTTAATCCTAAAACTAAAACCAAACAGAAAGAAAGAATTGAATTTGAAAAACTGAATCAGCATCAGTATACTTTCTTTTTTCAGAATCAGGAATACTGTTACGATGTATTCACTGGAGAGTTATCTAAAGCGCTTGATCCTGATAAAACAGGTTACAAAATATTATCACCGGACAATAAATGGGTTGTTTTTTGCCAAGACCATAACCTGATAATCCGAAAAAAGGAATTAAATTCAACTCCAAAGCAAATAACACAAGATGGAGAATTGTATTACAGTTTTAAAAAATCAGATTTTCTTTTCCGGGATGAGATAAAATCTCAGACATCTTGTCGTCCTCAGGTAACGTGGTCACCAGATTCAAGATTTTTCCTGGCAGAACGAACAGATGCCAGACACCTTAATGACATGTGGGTTATAAACTCTCTCGATTCACCACGTTCATCTCTGCATACTTACAAACAAAGACAACCAGGAGAAAAAAGAAGATTTCAGGAATTCTGGCTCTACGACCTGGAAAAGGATACTATCCGCTGTGTTGCATCTAGTAAAGAAGATGATGCCAGTTATAAGTTCCTTAACTGGTCTGAAGATTCAGATCATTTTTACCTCTTCAAAACTTCTTCGGATCAGTTGCAGGGGTGGCTAATGAAAATAGCAATTCCAATTGGAGCTTCAATTGAGTTCCTGCTGGAAGAAAATCCCGGAGGGATCGTTATTAACAAGGATATTTATCCAATACCTGATACAAATACATTCTTATGGTGGTCAAGAAGAGATGGTTTTGGTCATTACTACCTTTATGATCTTGCTGGAAATCTCATACAGCAAGTTACTTCAGGTGAATATAACGTTGATAAAATAATTGGTTACAGTCCTTCGCAAGATAGACTCTTTTTTACTGCCAATGGAAAAGAAAAAGGATATAATCCTTATTATAACCTTCTATATAGTATAGGTTTAGATGGTAATAATCTGCAGTTATTATCACCGGAAAATGCCAATCATATTATATCCGCCAATTCAGACATTAGTTGTTTTGTAGACACTTTCTCCAGACCTGATCTTCCCCATCGTTCTGTTTTGAGGAACACGCAAGGTGAAATCATGATGCATCTGGAAAATGCTGATCTTAAGGATCTGGAAAAACTGGGTTGGATAATGCCGGAAACTTTCACCGTAACTGCTGCTGATGATGAAACTGAGCTCTGGGGAGTCATGTGGAAACCATTCGATTTCGACCCTGCCAGGAAATACCCTGTTATTTCCTACGTATACCCAGGTCCTCAGTTCAATTTCCTGCCGACAACCTTTTTCACTGAATTGAATAATGTTCATCTGGCTCAATACGGATTCATCGTGATCATGAGCGAGACAAGGGGAAGTTCCTATCGCAGATCACTTGAATTCAGTGAATATTACAGACAAAATCTCCGTGATTACCCTCTGGCTGATAATAAAACTACCATTGAACAGCTTGCAGAAAATTATGATTTTATCGATCTGGATCGGGTTGGTATCTGGGGAGGTTCCAGTGGAGGATATATGGCTGTTTCAGCAATTCTGACCTATCCAGAAATGTATAAGGTTGCTGTAGCCCGGGCTGGACAACATGATCCCCAATATTTTCATGGCTGGTGGAGTGATTATTTTCAAGGAATAAGTAAAAAAAAAGAAACTCTAAAGTCACTATCTAATATCGATTTGGTTAATAACCTTAAGGGTCGCTTATTTGTTATTCATGGTGAAATGGATATGATCGTACATCCGTCCAATTCAGCCAGACTGGTAGATGCTTTGATGAATGCTGGCAAAGATTTTGATTATCTGGTTGTACCTGGTGGAGGACATGAATGGAGTAAAAACTGGCAATATGTTCAGCGCAGGATCTGGCTCTATTTTGTAGAACATCTTATGAATTGGAAAAGTGAAGATGTTGATATTTTTTAAATAAATACCTATTAGGGAACTGATGAAAATTAGATTAAATATTACAGCCTCTTTTATTATGATGATTTTAATTTCTTGTAGCATAGGAGATGGTAAGATGAGTTTTGATTGGAAAACTGGAAGTGAAAAAATTGAAGAGTTTTTCACTAAACTAAATGAAAAAGAGCAGTTCAACGGCAATGTTCTCATCACCGATAAAGGCAAGATCTGCTTCCAAGGATCTTTTGGGTTTTCCGACTATGAGAAAAAGCTGAAACTAAATGAAGAATCCACCTTCGATATGGGTTCGATTGCCAAGCAATTTACAGCCATGTGTATCGTGATGCTTCAGGAAAGGGAAATGCTTAACTATGATGATCTGATAGTGAAATATCTAACCGAAATCCCTTACCGAAATATCACGATCCGTCAACTGTTGACCCACACTTCTGGACTTCCCGATTATGTAGAATTCAAGAATATTGAATATGACCCTTGGAAAATCTTTGACAACAGGGATATCATCTCGATCCTGATCGAGGAAAATCCCCAACTACTTTTTGAGCCCGGCACTAAGTGGCAGTATTCAAACCTTGGTTATCTCATCCTGGGTGAAGTAGTGCAAAGAGTAACGGGTTCTCCGCTGCATTCTTTCATGCGAGAAAACATATTTATACCTCTGGATATGAATATGACAGGACATAAAAATTTTCTTACTTCGATACAGGAAGAGCACAAAACCAATGGATATTTTTTCCTGAGGGAAACAGGAAAACCTGAGATAGCTATCGAACTGGAAGAACCGGGTTTAAATTATCCCCGCAGAAATGCTACAGAGGGATTAGCCTGGATTTATACAACCACCGAGGATATGTTCAAATGGGACAGAGCACTATATACAGAGAAGCTGGTTAGTAATAACACCCTTGAGGAAGTATTCAAGCCGGTAGAATTGAAAAATGGAGAAACATTTCCCTATGGTTTTGGCTGGTTTATCGATAAGGATAACTACGGTAACAAACTTGTTATGCATTCCGGCGGAATGCCGGGATATGTTGCAAAGTTCATCAGGAATACAGGCAGGGAAATGGCAGTGATTATCCTATCAAACGATTACAACATTCAGATTAGTTATATCGAGGAGATTACTGATGAATTGATGAAACTTCTCAAAGATCAAAACTACCTTATACCACCTCTGGCAGTAGAAAAAGAGATCTACAAACATATCAGACCTAAAAGCAAATTGGATGTCCTTCTGACAGAAGTGGAGAAAATGTTATCAGACTCTACCAGTTTCAGTATAAATGAGGAAATTATGACAAACCTGGGTTATAGTCTGCTCCATTATGATGATATTTCGGTAGCATTAAAATATTTTGAATTGGGAACTCTCCTCTTCCCCGAATCTGCTTCTGTCTACAAACACCTGGGCAAAGCCTGTCTGGAAGCAGGAAAAACAGGTAAAGCCAAGCAGAGTATGGAGAAAGCACTAGAGCTCGATCCCAGGGATGCTGAAGTTAAAAATCTTTTAAAGCGGTTTTAAAAAACAAAAGTATTGATTTCAATAAGAACAGAATTAGTTTTTCTCATAATTAGTTCCATTTACTTACATGTAATAAAAGATCTTAATTCCTTCAAACCTTTTTCAAATTTATGTTTCATTGCATTATATGTAATGTTCATACTATCGATTGAATAAATATCAACAATCCACTGATTTTTTTTATGTTACAAATTGTTTAAGATAGATGAAATTAAAATGGGAAGCGGAAAAGTTTATTACTCTTTCAAATCTCTGTTCATCGTAGAATTCACAAATTCTCTTAAATAAGATTTTGGATAAAATTATATAAAATATGGTTCATGACATCTTAATTTGACTTAATATTAAGTTAAGTATTTGTTATAAATATGTTTAACAGATATATTTTTCGATCAAGAATTTCCTAAGCTAAATTTAAGGAGATTTTACGCTTGTTTTGCATATATTTAACAAGCAATCAGATCTTAGAATTATCAGGCTTTATTAGAAACACAAATAATAAAATACTCAAGACTATTAGAAAGAGAACTTCAGAGAAATGTGAAGAAGAAAGTGCTTTTGACCAGGGCGAAATAGAGCTTGGTGGAAGTTATTTTGGGGCACGAAGAGTACGAGGTAAACGAGGACGTGGTGCTCATGGTAAAACAATAGTATTTGGAATAATCAAAAGGCATGATAAGGTTTATTCCCAGATTGTTAAAAGCTGCACAGAAAAAGAACTTTTGGCTATTGTTAAAGAGAAAGTTCCAAAGTAATCATCTATCTATACCGATACTTTTAGAAGCTATGAAGACCTGGTAAATTTGGAATAAAAAATACACTATCGTGTAGCACATTGAAAAAATGATCTTAAAAGGAGACAGGAGGATTTCTGTCAGTTGATGGGACGATCTCCCGAAAAAAACGGTAAAAATTTTAAATACACAGGCACATATCAGGAAGCAGCGAAAATGATGAAGAAATATTGCGCAGCTTATCCAATTGAGGTTGAGAAATTCTTTGCCTTTGTTCTGTTCAATTATATCATTGGAAATGGTGATGCCCATTTAAAGAATTTCTTACTTACCGAAACCGATTCGGGTGATTTTATCATGTCCCCGGCTTATGACCTGGTTAATACCAACATCAACTTCCCCGATGAAAGTAGAACTGCGTTAGATATCTTTATTGATTATGAAAGTTCATTTTTTAACCAGAATGGTTTCTATGGAAAAGAGGATTTTGTAAAATTTTCAGAGATATTAGAGATCAAAAATATCCGATCAGAGCAAATCATTCAAGAATACCTTTCTAAAAAGAAGGATATCTTAAGTCTTATCTAACAATCATATCTGAGTCCTGAAGCCAAACATAAATTTACTGAAGTTGTAAATGATAGATTTAAAGCACTTGGAATTACCAAATAGCTAAAAAACAATCCTTACGGACCAAGAATCAAACTGGAATGGGCAAAATGCATTTCCTGCTGCCGAGTTGCTTCCAGGTGGAAACGGTGTAGCCTTCTATCCTGGAAATTATCTAAATCATCAAAATAGCCGACCCTTACATCTATCAAGTTTATTGTAAAAAAAATCGGCTAACTTAAAAGTCAACGACAACCTTTCACATATTATATTAAGCTATATTCTGATTATTAATATCAGGGCAGTTCCTAACTATGGGATTTTACTTCCCTAAGGTAGAGAGATGTTAATAAGATAGCAACAACAGCTCCGATAATTGCGGGAAACCATGAAGCAACAGGTAATACACCGGTTAGAATACCCCATATTAAAGTAATCGCGTACAGGATCATCCAGGCAACCTGGATTAAGATCACGATCCTAATTCTATCCCAAGCTTTTTCCAGGTAAGCTAATCCAGCACCAAATGCAAAGGCTAACATCGCTCCTCCAAGCATACGTTCGATCACCTTATTTTCAGGACCTGCTGTCTGTGGCATAAACATATGGAATAGCCCGGAAATGACCAAAAAGATAGCATAAACAAGGATGATTATTCTATGCGCCCTAGAAATATTACTTTTCATGGATTCTTACCTCCTTATTTACTGAATTACATTGTGTTAGACATAACATTTTTTATGGGGAAATAATGCTTGATAATACTTTCATAGACATAATAAAATTTTGTTTTACAATAACTTAACAGAAATCAAGATATATAAGAAACATTAACCAGCACAATAGATAACAATTTTGTGTCAAATTTTTTATAAATGAAAATAAAGATATTTTCTACATTTCACTTTTAGATAAAGGCAAAAATAAAATTATGAATAAAAACACCGCTAACTTCGATGTTAGCGGCGAGTCTCCACTTTGGTGAACCCAGGTGGATATTATTAGAACTTTTTTGTCAATCATCCTTATGAGATAAACCATGCGATAAGAGCTACTAAACATAACGATTAAATATATTTTACACATTTACTCTAGATCGGTTTGCGGGGAGAAGGTCACACATAGCTTCAACTTGACAAGATAAAGGATAAAAATACTCTAGTTTTCGAAAATTTGAAATAATCGGGGAGAAAACATGATTAAAAAAACAATATTATTTTTTGTGCTTGCTTCTTCAATTCTTTTAATTGCAGATCCGCCACCGACTTTTGATCTGCGAGATGTTAATGGAGAAAATTTTGTAACATCGGTGAAAAGTCAGCAGGGTGGAACCTGTTGGACACATGGTGCCATGGCTCCAATGGAAAGCAACATGCTGATGACAGGAATCTGGACTGATGCCGGAGAAGAAGGTGAACCAAATCTGGCAGAATATCATCTCGATTGGTGGAATGGGTTTAATCAGCACAATAATGATGATATAGATCCACCGTCAGGAAGCGGACTCGAAGTTCATCAAGGTGGAGATTACCGCGTTACTTCTGCCTATCTTTCCCGCGGGGAAGGTGCTGTTCGTGATATTGACGGGCAATCATTTGATACACCTCCGCTCAGATACAGTCCGGATTACCATTACTTCTATGCACGTGAGATCAACTGGTTTGTTGCTGAAACGGATCTCAGTAAAATAGATTCAATAAAAACTGTCATCATGGATCATGGAGCTATTGGTACCTGTATGTGTTATAGCAATTCTTTTATCAACGGTCAATACAACCATTATCAGCCACCCTCAAGTACATTAGATCCCAATCATGCGGTTACCATTATCGGCTGGGATGACAACAGGGTCACGCAAGCCCCTGAACCTGGAGCATGGCTTGTAAAGAACAGCTGGGGAGCAGATTGGGGTTACGACGGTTATTTCTGGATCTCGTACTACGATAAACATAGCTGTCAGCATGTAGAGATGGGAGCAATATCATTTCAGGAAGTAGGACCATTTGAATACGACAATTTCTACTATCATGATTATCATGGCTGGCGTGATACGTTTTCAGATTGTTCAGCTGTTTTCAATAAATTTATCAGCGAAGGTGATGAGCTTCTGAAAGCTGTTAATTTCTTCACTGCAGCAGATAATGTAGATTACACTGTGATCATCTACGATGATTTTATCAATGGGAACCTGCAGAATGAGTTAACATCACAAACTGGTTCAATAGTACATTATGGTCTGCATACTGTAGATTTTGATGTGCCTGTTATGCTGGAAAATGGAGATGATTTCTATGTTTATCTTGATCTTTCGCATGGTGGGTATCCCTATGATCGAACTTCAGATGTTCCAGTTCTACTCGGTGCATCATATCGCACGATCGTTGAGTCATCTGCTAACGAAGATGAAAGTTATTACAAAGTAGGGGATGAATGGTTCGATTTTTACGAGTATGAATTCTCTAACTCACTCTGGGATGAAACCGGCAATTTCTGCGTAAAAGCTTTAACCGGTATTACAGGTTTAAGTGTGAATCCTGAAGGAAATTTCAATCCGCAGGGTCCGGTTGGTGGACCCTTTGTTCCCCAGAACATAACATATCAATTTGAGAATAAGGGTATAATTCCTTTCGATTATGAGATCTCAAACGATCCTGTCGTGACCTGGATCACGTTATCAGGAGATATTTCCGGAGCTTTACAGCCCAATGAAGTTGCTGAGGTTTTAGTAGAGATCAATGACAATGCCAACACACTGGATCCAGGTGCTCATATTGCGACAATTCAGTTTATCAATCTAACAGATCATGTTGGAGATACTAATAGAGAAGTGATTCTGGCGATCGGAGAAGAAAATCTAATTTATGATTGGAATTTCGAGATAGATCCAGGTTGGTCGACCGAAGCTGCCTGGGCTTTTGGAGTTCCAGCCGGCAATGGGGGAGAACACGGATATCCTGATCCTACAAGTGGTTATACAGGAGATAATGTTTACGGTTATAACCTCAATGGTGATTATCCAAACAACCTTACGGAAAAACATCTTACAACGGAATTGATAGACTGCTCAAATCTGTACAATATCAATCTTAAATTCTGGAGATGGCTGGGTGTTGAACAGCCGCAATATGATCATGCTTATATCAGAGTCAGTAATGATGGGGAAAACTGGTCTACTATTTGGGAAAACGAAGAAGAAATAACTGATAATAACTGGGCACAATACGAGTTCGATATTTCTGAGATTGCCAACGACCAGGCTGCTGTATTAATTCGCTGGACAATGGGAGATACTGACGGTGGTTGGAGATACTGCGGTTGGAACATAGATGATGTGCAGTTATATGCTTTAGAAGGAGAAATAACTGAGGCTGAAGACAATGTGCTAATTCTACCTGAATTATACAATAATTATCCCAACCCATTCAATCCGTATACAACGATAGTCTTTTCGACCGTTGAGAGTAATGAGAATACGGAAATTACCATCTTTAATCTAAAAGGTCAAAAGGTCAAAACCCTGATAAATGAGATTCTCCCGGCAGGAAACCATTCAGTTGTCTGGAGAGGAAAAGATAAAAGTGGAAATGATGTAAGTTCGGGAATTTATCTTTATAAAATTAAATCGGGAGGATATACTTCAACGAAAAAAATGATACTCTTACGTTAAAACTATGTAGTTCAAGAAAACTTCCACCTTCTCTGAACCACCTGCAAATGGTCAGAGAGGGTGAATATTCCATATGTTCATTCTTTTGAATCGCCAAAAGAATCCCAGTAGTCTTCATAACAGTTAACTCACCAATGTCTGGGAAGACCTGAATTTTTTTTCTCCACAAAAAAACCTATTTTATCGGCATCAAACAAATCACCTTTAAGAAATCCTACAGATATTTCGTTATGAATTCACACTGTCTAAAGTTCCGATTTATCGGAGATGAGTTTGGGAATTCATAGGATTAGCAAAGGATTTCAGGTGATTTGTTTAAGCCTTGATTTTTTCTTTGTATCGTTTCTTTTGTATCAAGACAAAAGAAATGATATTGTTTTTGTATAAAAAGATGCCCAAAGGAATGAACATGTTAACAGGAGTATTCGTGTTTTAAATTATATGAATATAACAATTAAAAGACCTCCTGAAAATTATTGACCATGAGACTGCCACGTCATCCCCTGATTTGTTTTAGGTTGATACCTTGCAGTGAAAAAAGGCCGTTACTTATAGATTATACTGGAGTTCACAGAATTCTGTCCTGTCACCGTCCCGATTTCGGGACTACGAAGGATGAAAGTGGAATCAAAGGAGAATGGACTTCAGGAGGAAGAAAGAAAGTGACGAAGTAACGAAGTGAAAATCTGTTAAATCTTTTAATAAGCGCTTTTAAAATCAAGCCATGATGATGAAAAGAAGTACCACAAAAGAAATCTACAAAGATTGAGAAATGAACACGAGAAATAAACTGATCGTTTATCGAAGTTGTGTGACGATAAACTTGATGGTAATGTTAGCAAAGAGTTTTTCAGTAAAAAACAAGCTGAATACAAGCAAATGCAACAAGATATCAATCAAAAGATTCAAGAACATGAACAACTTTATCGGGTCGAACTTTTCTTATGAAAACGGTAAATTAGACATCGTATTTAGGCAACCATTTGATATTTTTATAGATACAAACAAGAAATTTGGGACAAAAAAAGCCGCTAACTTCAATGTTAGCGGCGAGTTTCCACTTTGGTGGGCCCAAGAGGAATCGAACCTCTGACCGTCCGGTTATGAGCCGGAAGCTCTACCAACTGAGCTATAGGCCCTAAAATCTATCTTACCACTTCGATTTAAATAAAGTGACCTTTATATCGAACCTCTGTCCGGCAACCGCCGGATATGAGCCGGAAGCTCTACCAACTGAGCTATAGGCCCTAAAATCTATGTTAAAACTTAATAATAAGATTAGAACGGTCAAAAAAACAAACTCGTCCTTATGCCTGTCAAGGAGATTTTAGCTTTACTTGACATTGAAATTATCTATAAATTTCATCAGGATGCTACTGCGGGTAGGATGTCTTAGTTTCCGCAGGGCTTTGTCCTCAATCTGCCTGATCCTCTCCCTGGTTACATTAAAGATATTCCCAACTTCTTCCAGGGTTCTGTGATATCCGTCATCTATACCAAATCTCAACCTGATGACTCTTTCTTCCCTGGCAGTAAGCGTACGCAATATATCATCAACTTGTTTCTTGAGCAAAGTCCTTTCCGCCATTCTTTCGGGTGATATCGTCCCCTTATCCTCGATAAAATCTCCCAAAAGGCTATCCTCATCCTCATGTCCTATAGGTTTATCCAAAGATACCGGTTCTTTGGTAATAGCCAGGATACTTTTAATTTTTTCGGGAGGAAGATCGAGTTTCACGGCTATTTCTTCTGGATAAGGTTCTCTTCCCAATTCCTGAAGTAATTTACGGCTGGCTCTTTTCACCTTGTTGATCGACTCGATCATATGGACCGGGATTCGGATCGTTCTAGCTTGATCTGCTATTGCCCTGGTGATGGCTTGACGAATCCACCATGTAGCATAAGTGCTGAATTTAAAACCTTTTCGGTAATCGTATTTCTCCACAGCTCTCATAAGCCCGGTGTTACCTTCCTGGATCAGATCCAGAAAATCGAGTCCGCGGTTGTTATATCTCTTAGCAATAGATACAACCAGCCTTACGTTGGCTTCGATCATCTCATTTTTGGAGCGTTCCTTCATCTTTTCGCCCCGTTCGATCTCAGCCAGCAGATCGATCATTTCCTGATCGGTCATCTTGGTTTCAAGTTCAACCCGGCGTATCTTTCGCCTGGCATTCTTGATCTTACGTAAAGTTTCTATAAAAACATTCGGTTCAATACCTGTTTCTTTATAAACCTGTTCATATTCATCGTCGGATTTATTGGCTTTCCTGCCATAGGTACAAATTTCGTCGATACTGTATTTCCTGATCTTGGAAAGTAGTTTTATGGTTTTGCGGCTATCTTTGATCCTGTCTACCAGGCTTCTGATCCTATAAACCATTCTTTTGAGAAGTTTCTCGTTGTAATTCATATTACTGAAGATCTCGACGATTTCCTGTCTTTTCTTATCGATGGTCTCCTGATTCAGATTCTCACCATTGTCATCAAATTCGCTGTTATCAAGCAGATCTCCAATTTCATCAAAAAATACTCTGGCCTTTTTTATCACTTGCTCGAACTGATTAATCAATTGAGCTTCCTGTGCCTTGTCCATCCAGGTCCCATACTCGATCTTAAATATCTGATCTATTTTAACCCTTTTTTCCTTATATCGGTGCAGGAAATTATCCATTTCCCTGAGAGTACTACCGGACATGAATTCGTATTTATTGATATAGCGCTGACCGCTTTCGATCTTTTTGGCGATCCTAATCTCACCTTCCCGATCAAGGAGAGGTACTCGCCCCATTTCCCCAAGGTACATTCTAACAGGATCGTCGTAATAACGTTTATTCTGAAATTTTTTGGTGCTTTTTGTTTTCTTTACTGATATTTTCTTTTTGGTAACTTTCTTCTGAGTTTCATCGATGAGTTCAATTCCAGAATCAACAAGTTCAGTTATGATGTCATCGATCTTATCAAGATATATGGGACTGTTTGGCAATACATTGTTTATCTGTTTGAAGGTAAGAAGATTATTGTTCTTCCTTCCCATATCAATAAGTTTTTTAATGCATTCGTTATAACTCTGCATTCATTCTCCTTAATATAAGGTTTTGGTCACTACTTTATTATCCAGGTTTATGATCTTCCTCCGAAGTTCATGTTTAGTATTTTTTAATTCTTTATTCTCAGGATCCTGCAATAATCCCTTGTTAATCTGCTTGAGATCAAACTTAAGTTTCCTGAGTTTAACTACTTTAAGAAGATCGCTGAAATTTTCATCTTCGATCTCTTCCATAGCCAGTTCGGCAATTGCTGTTCTCACATCTTCTTTTTTTATTTCTTCCAGGAATGTTGCAAGCCGTTCTGTCTCCATTTTATGTTTTATTAATTCTTCATAGATCTCAGAATAAATTTTGAATAAAAAATAACTCGAATCAAGCTCCTGCGCAACTTTTTTAAACATTTCAGGCTTAGTTAAAATATGTTTCAATAATTCCCTTTCTTCCCCATATCTGATGTATTTTTGTTTCATCTGATTCTTGGAAGAAATTATCGAAACCGGTTTTATCCGCTCCAAAAGCGCTCTTTCTGAAATAGAAAATATGTCTGCTATTTGTTTTATCAAAAGCTCCTGTCCCATTTTATCATTTAAATCATTCAAAACTTCGACCAAAAGTTCGAGCTTTGCTTTCATGTCAAGTTTCATCACGGCATCATTTTTTAAGAAATTGATCAGATCAGGTGCAGTTGTGATCAATTTTTTCAAAGCATCTCTTCCCTGCTTCACCAGGAAACTATCCGGATCATTTCCTTCCGGAATTTCAGCTATTCTAGCCTTTATATCAGCTTTTAATAAATTTGATCCTGCCCGGAAGGCAGCTTTCCTTCCTGCCAGATCACCATCATAAAGAACCACAGCTCTTCCGGCGTATCTGCTGAGCAAGTTTATCTGCTGATCCGTTAAAGATGTACCCAGGGAAGCAACACAATTTTTAAAGCCAAATTCATATAACCTCAACAGGTCGGTATAACCTTCGCAGATTATAGCTTCATCCAGTTTTGCTATTTCGAACCTGGTTTTATCCAATCCGTACAACTCCCGACCTTTAGTATAAATAGGGGTTGTGGGAGAATTTATATACTTACCCCCTTTCTGGTCATCTGCCAGAACCCTACCTCCGAATGCTACCACTTTACCGTTCACAGATCGGATCGGGAACATCAGACGATTACGAAATGTGTCATACCAGCCTTTATTTCCCTCACTGAAGAGACCGGTAAGAGGTAAAATCTTTTCATTTATCTGGTTTTTCAACAGATAGTTTTTTAACCCCCCAAAAGAATCGAGAGCATAACCAAGTTCAAATTTTATGATAGTCTCTTTCCCTATATTTCTCTCTTGGAGGTAATTTTGGGCAATCCCCCCATAATTCTTCAGATTATCCTGAAAAAAGGCATTACTCAACTTGTAGATCTTATATATTAACTCCTTTTTACTTTTCTTCTGAGGAGATGTTTTATCGCTTTTGAGTACTATCCCAACTCTTTGAGCCAGTTTTTTAATAGCTTCCGGGAACGATAGTTTTTCATATTCCATAACAAAGGAGATAGCATTTCCTGCTTTACCGCAACCGAAACATTTATATATCTGTTTTTTTTCACTGACCACAAAAGAAGGAGTTTTCTCCTGATGAAAGGGACAGAGAGCTTTGTAGTTAGTCCCTGTTTTTTTGAGGGGAAAATAACTACCGATCAATTCAACAATATCGGTTAATTCCAGGATTCTGTTAATGGTATCTTTATCCATCTCGATTTATTTCAATTTTGCAATTGTAACCCCATCACCACCGGCAGAAGGAGCAGGAGAATAAAATTCTTCGACAATTTTATTTTTCCTTAGATATTCTCTGATCTTACTTCGAAGAGCCCCGGTTCCTTTTCCATGCACAATTCTGATCAAATCCAAACCACTCAGATAAGCTTTGTCCAAGAAGCTATCAAGTTCGGGTAATGCTTCTTCAAAACGATATCCAAGCAATTTTAATTCGAATTGAGCCTGGGATTTCGGTTTCGAAATTACCTTACTATGTTTATTTTCTACACCCACCTTATCCGGGACCTTATACAATTTCCTTTTTCCAACAGTATAGAATATTCCATTGATATCAACCTTAACCTGTTCGGAAAGAATTTCGATAATTTCACCCTCTGTTTCGAGATCATCAACCCAGACCCTCATACCTAGCTCGGGATTGTTTAGCGGTTCATATTTATGAGGAGTAATCTTTTTTTCTTCGCGATGCAGATTCTTATTCAAGGCAGCAGTTTTAGCCAAAGTCTCTTCCAACATCTGCTTTCTAGCTTGTTTATCTGCCTTTTTTATCTCTTCAATCTCGCGATTGAGCTCTTTCTGTAGACTTATCAGGTAGTCTTTTGCTTCCCGCAACGATTTTTTACGAATTTCCCTGGTTGTCTTATCTATGTCATCAAGTCTTTGTTCATGTTCCGATATTTTCATATCAAGCAAACTTGATTTCAACTTGTATTGATAGTTCTGCCTGGCTAACTCGCTCTTTTCAGAAGCGATTTTTTTCAGGATTTCTGCTAATTCTATCTTTTGTTCACCTGTAAGTTCTTTAGCCCGTTCTATCAGTTCTTTTTCCAATCCGAGTTCTGCAGCAACTTCGATAGCAAAAGAATCACCAGGCAATCCCAGTTTAAAAGCATAAGTAGGAAGATGCCGTTGCGGATCAAATTGCATTGCTGCGTTAACGCAATTTTGGTCTTTCTCAGCAAAGATCTTAAGATCAGTGTAATGGGTAGTAATAACACCTATGAGTTTCTTGTCGACAAGCTTTTCCAGGATAGCCTGAGCTAGGGATGCCCCCTGCTCTGGATCGGTAGCTGCCCCAATCTCATCGATAAGGACAAGTGTTTTTTCACTACCTTTATCCAGCATCTCTTTTATGTTGCTGATATGGGATGAAAAAGTGCTGAGGGAATCAAAAAGAGATTGATAATCCCCTATATCAGCTAAAATATGATCGAACATTCCTATTTTTGTACCTTCAGCAGCTGGGATTGGTAATCCGGATAAAGCCATCATTGTTAATAGCCCGATCGATTTCAAGGTTACTGTTTTACCTCCGGTATTAGGTCCGGAGATGATGATAATCTTAAATTCCTGACCCAGCTCCAGATTAAAAGGGATAACCTTTTTTTGATCTTTATACTGTTCTATTAAAAGAGGATGCCGAGCATTTAAGAAACTCAAAGTTGGCTTTTGTATTATCTCCGGTTTTTCACTCTTGATCCGATTGGCAAAACGAGCACAGGCAAAAAGGAAATCGAATTCTGTTAATATCTGGGTATTTTCCTGCATCAGGTCCTGTTGACTCTTTATTTGTTGACTAAACTCCTTAAAGATCCGATATATCTCATGTTTCTCATCAGCATCAAGAAGGTCTTTCTCGTTGTTTACAGGTACCAGTTCAGCTGGCTCCATATAGATTGAGGCACCACTTGCCGATTTACCATGGACTATGCCGGAAGCGTAATTAATTGACCCTTCCTTGATCGGGATCACAAGCCGACCATCTCTCTCGGTAATGATCTTATCCTGCAGGTAATTTCCGGATTCGAATTCCTCCAGTTTTGTGTTCATAAGGTTCCTGATCTTAGCTTGTACCCCCTTTTTCCTGTTCCTTATTCGAAATAATTCTTCAGAAGCATGATCTTTCACGTTTCCCTCGAGATCAAAAATCTGTTGAAACTTCAGTTCAATCGATGGCAAAGGAGAGATCTTCAAGACCAGATCTTGAGATTCCGGGTAATTTTTTTCTCTTTGTAATTTCTCATAAAGCGAATTCCCAATCTTTACATTGAGATAAAATTGCTTGAATTCATCAAAACCATAAGTTTCATGACGATATTCCTTAAACAAAGAACTTAATTCTTCCATACCCTCAAAATTGTGATCTTTCCCTTCTTTAAGGAGCTGTTGAAGCTCTGATATTAAAATGAGTTGATGTTCGATTCTCTGCTTATTCGATAGAGGTTTTATTCTCTCACATCTCTTTTGGGCAGGGATTGAATGACATTCTCTTTTGATCAGAAGCTTGATCTTGTCAAATTCTAGTTGCTGAGGACTGTTCATAAAAACCGTTTCAGTTCATTATTTCCTGAAGTTGTTTGTTTTTCTCATCGATCGTTTCATCGATTTTACTTTTAATGGGTTTTTTTACTTTTTCAATCTGAGAATACCTGCTTTCCAATTTTTCCGTAACTCCTCTAATTGTGCTGATGATATAGGAATCCCTGGTGAAGTCGCTGATTTCTTTTTCGAAAGGTAACAGGTTCGCCAGAATGATAAGAATGGAAATGATAATAACACCGCAGAGCAAGCTGAAGACAGCACCAAGAAGGCGATTAAGCCACATCAGGCTGAGAAGCTGTACTATTCGGGTTGCCAGCATGATAGCGATCTTGGTAATTATCATTATAATCAGGAAGATAAGAATATAAGCAGCAACAACAGCCAAAACTTCACTGAATCCCAATTTCGCTATTAGACTTGCTTTTACCAGATGCCCAATCTTTCCAATCAGCACAACGGCGATCACCAAACCAAGCAGGTGAATTAAACTGGAAACCAATCCCTTCCTGATCCCATTGAGCAGGAAGAGTAACAAAAAAATACCAAATATTATATCCAGAATATGCATTTTACTTCCTTTTCAGAGAAAAAAGGGGAGATAAAAAATCTCCCCAAAAAATCTAAAAAAATTTAACAAGAATCAACTTGATAACTTTAACTTAACGATATTGCTTAAAACTTTTCCATCAGCTTTTGTACCCAGTTTTTCCTTGAGATATTTCATGACCTTTCCCATATCCTGCATCGATGTAGCCTCGTTCTCTTTCAAGGCTTGCTCAACCTCTTTTTCCATTTCTTCTTTACTCAGGGGACGGGGTAAATATGAGCTAATTATCTCAATCTCTTTTAGTTCACGATCGGCTAAATCCTGTCTTCCCCCCTTTTGATATAGTTCCACAGCCTGTTCTCTTTTCTTTACCTGAATATGTAATTCTACCTGTTCTTCTTCTTCACTAAGTTTCTTTTTCAAATCTATTTCTTTGTTTCTGAGAACAGACTTCACATACCGGAGAACAGCAAGTTTCTGCTTGTCTTTAGCTTTGAGTGCTTTTATTATGTCAGAAGAAATTTTTTCCAAGATCATCTTAAAAAGCTCGATTCATTCTTCTCATTTTTCGTTGCAATTTAAGTTGCTTACGTTTGGCATCTTTGACCTGCTTTCTACGGACAACACTAGGCTTTTGATAATAATTATTTTTCTTTATATCGGATAAAAGACCCGCTTTTTCACAGGATTTTTTAAACCTTCTCATCAATACCTGAAAAGGTTCATTATCCCTAGCATAAACTTTAGGCACTAAACTTCACCTCCTTCTTTTTAAGCATCTTGCAAAACTTTAATATAAGTCTTATTTGTCAAGTACGAAAAATATTTCAAACTGACCTAAATTTATTCATAAAATAATCCTTTTTCAATATAATCCCAGACATCTTTTAAAAAAAAACTTGAATAAAAAACATCAATTCAAGTTATTGCACAGTTAATAAAAAGTCTTAAATGGAGGATTATAAATGCTTGAGGGAATGAGAAAAAACGCAAAACTGGTAATCTATATAGTTGCAGTTGTTTTCATCTTGTCGATGGCAATCGGTGGTATATCAAGTATTTTTATCAGCAAACCCTTTGTGGGAAAAATTGCAGGAAGAAAGATCCACTACGAAGAATATTCGGAAATGCTTAAAAACGCTTATGCCAATTATGCCCAGGAAAATCCTGACAAAGAAATTGATGAAAAGGCTCTTAATCAGATCAACAACGAAACCTGGAACAATTTGGTCGCAGGAATTTTATATAATAATGAGATTAAACGCTTGAAGATAAAAGTAACGGATGACAAGGTACTAGAAAAGCTCAAAAATCCAGGTGAAGATATTACCTCGGTTGAGCAGTTCCAAACAGATGGTAAATTTGACTACCAGAAATACCTAAATACTCTGAGTGAAAACCCTGACTTTGCCGCTTATATGGAAGCAAGAATTAGAGGGAACCTTCCCTATGAGATCCTGTTTGAAACAATTAAATCTGAAATTAACCTAACCGAAGAAGAAATAAAACAAAAATACATAGAGGAAAACGATAAGGTAGATGTATCGGTAGTTTTCTTCGATCCCAAGAAAATTGAGGATGTCGAAGTAACTGAAGAAGAAATTAAAGATTATTATGAAGAAAACAAAGAAGATTACAAACGAGATCCTTCTTGTAAATATAAATACGTAAAGATCCCTGTTCAAGCAAGTGAATCGGACATTAACCTGGCGAAAACTAAAGCGGACTCTGTTTATAATCTTGTAAAAAACAACATGGATTTTGCTGAGGCAGCAATGGCTTACTCCGAAGGACCAACCGGTCCCAAGGGTGGTGATCTGGGATATTTCTCCCGTGGGAGAATGGTTCCCGAATTCGAAACAGCAACTTTTAAACTGAAAGTCGGAGAAATTTCCGAACCTGTACTAACCCAATTTGGCTGGCATATAATCAAAGTCTTCGATCAGCGCCAGAACGATAAGGGTGAAGAAGAAGTTAAAGCAAGTCATATTCTGATCACACCTGTGATTTCCGAAAAAACAAAAAGCGACATCGAGACCAAAGCCTGGGATTTTTACGAAAAAGCTGAAATTGTCGGTATAGATTCGGCAGCAGTTATTTTCTCCTATGAAGCAGCTGAATCCAGAGAATTCTTGGAAAGTGCTCAATATATCAGCGGAATCGGCAGGAACGAAGAATTAATTAAATATGCATTTGGCAATAAAGCCGGGACTATACACGAACCATTCATCCTTGATAATGGGGATTATCTGGTTGCTCAGATCTCTGAGAAACTGGGAGTACATTATCAGGATTTCGAAGAAGTCAAAGCTGCTATAGAAAGGACTATTACGGGAGAAAAACAGCTGGAAATAGTCTTTCAAAAAGCGGACGAATTCTTCGCAGAATATGATTCCACCTCTTATCTCAGATCAGCCAAATCTGAGGGTTGGGAAATTGTCGAAGGAAAAAAGATAACTATCGACAAAAATATCGGAAAGATCCGGGCTGAAGAAGAATTGAACCAGGCTGTTTTCACTAAAGAAGATGGACAATTCACCGATCTGATCAAAGGGGAAAGGGGAGCCTATCTGGCAAAAGTCGAAAAAAGATACAAACCTGATATGGAATATTATGAACAGAATCTAGAGCAGATAATGGTCGAAACTCAGGAAGAAGAAGAAACCAAACACCTCAGCGAGTGGTATCAGAATCTCAGACAAGAAGCTGAAATTGAAGACAACAGAAGTCAATTCTTTGATATTTAATAAAGACGAAAACATATCTTCAAAGGGTAGACAATTTTGTTTACCCTTTTTTTTGATCTACGAACAGGGCATCTACGAATTTATCAACCTCGAATTCTCTTAGATCTTCTGGTTTCTCCCCAACTCCAATCAACTTAACAGGAAGCTCGAGCCGCTGTTTGATCCCTATGATAATACCACCTTTGGCAGAGCCATCCAGTTTACAGATCACAATCCCCGACAAACCGATTGCAGCCTGGAATCTTTCTGCTTGAGTAAGAGCATTCTGCCCTGTTGTAGCATCAAGAACAAGTAAAGTCTCGTGGGGAGCATCCGGAATAAGTTTTTTAATAGTTCGCTTGATTTTTTCCAGTTCCTTCATGAGGTTAACTTTGGTATGCTGTCTGCCGGCTGTGTCAATCAGCACATAATCCATCCCTTGGTTCAAGGCCAAATTGATACCATCATAGACAACTGAAGAGGGATCGGCACCTGATTTCTGTTTATGAATCATAACCCCAGACCTTTCTGCCCAGATGGCAAGCTGCTCTCCAGCCGCAGCTCTAAATGTATCACCGGCGATCAATAACACCTTTTTACTTTGATCCCGGAACTTTTTTGCTAATTTACCAATTGTGGTCGTCTTTCCAACACCATTGACCCCTGTGAACAGGATCACAATCGGTTTTGTGTCAGGAAAATTCAAACCCCTGTCAGTTTGATAATCTTTACGCAGAAGAGTTCTTAACAAATCTTCAATTTCCCACCTGATATTCTCCGTCTGGGTTATTTTTTTCTCCTTGATCCGAATCCTTAACTCGTTCATGAGCCAGCTGGTAGTTACATAACCAATATCCGCTTCGATGAGGATCTGCTCCAGATCTCCTAGAAATTCTTCATTCAGCTGAGATCTGAGCTTGAGAAGTTGACCGATCCTGTTTACAAATCCTGATCTTGTTTTGCTTAATTCAATTACCAGATCAGAACCTTTATCCTCCCCGGTCGATCTCTTTTTCCTGAAAACAAATATTATCAAAAGAAATAAGATCAAAAAAATGATAGAAAGAATTATTAGGTGTGTTTCATTGAACATGATCGTTCCACTTATAAAAAAAGGCAGCCGATAATTATCGTCTGCCTTGATTATTTCTATTAATCTGCCGATAAACCGGCAGATTTAACTTTGTTAAAATATGCTGCAATTCTGGCTTTCCTTCTCGAAGCTGTCCGTTTGTGGATCACACCTTTTTTAGCTGCTTTATCGAGTGCAGAATAAACTTCGCTTATAAGTTTTTCCTTTTCTTCTACTGAGATCTCACTATGCATTTTTTTGGAGAGAGTGTTGATAGTTTTCTTAACATAATGATTACGAGCAGATCTCTTTTTTTCCTGTCTTAATCTCTTCTCACAGGATTTATGATTAGGCATCAGAACCTCCAATATTATAATTTTTTGCGTCAAACATAGTTATGACTATTTTATGTCAAATAAAATTTCTCAAGAGAGGTGTTTATTTCAGGGAAAATTCTAGATTAGAATTTCCTATCTTATTCTATTAAAGAAAGTTTGCTCTTTTATGATTTCCTTTAAAAAAATTTACCCAGAAACCAAAATTTTGAATTTTGATTGCTAACTCACAAAATTATAATTGATTATCTAAAATTTATTGCATTTGGTCATATTTGTATTTAAAGTTCTTAATACCTGTAAATAAAGCTTCTGCTAGTTTCTCCTGATAAGATCTCTTTATCAGCTTTTTTTCTTCTTCTTTATTGGAAAGGTATCCTAATTCCACCAGGACAGATGGCATGAAAGCACCCCTGAGCACATAAAAGTTTGCCTGTCTGACCCCATTGTTCTTAAAATTTACACTTTTTGAGGTATGGGTACAAAGGATACTGCTTAACTCATAACTTTCGAGAAGGTGTTCGTTCTGTGCCATATCAGCCAGGATAAAAGCAAGATCATCGTAACGTTTCACCGCATCTTCTCCACCTTCAAAATCATAAACAACAGAGTTCTCCAGCGCCTCAACAGCTCTGTCTTCATCGGTTTTGGCGTTGGATAGATAATAAACCTCAATTCCATGTACCTTATTTGATAAATTAGCATTACAATGGATCGAAACAAAAAGGTCAGCATTCTCTCTATTTGCCATCTGGGTTCTTTCCTGCAATGAAACGAATTTATCTTTATCTCTTGTTAATATTACCTGTAAATCCAACTTACTCTCCAGAAGTTGCTTTAGCCGACTAGAAACTTTAAGCACTATATCTTTTTCGTAATTCTTTCTGGAATAACCTACTGCGCCTGGATCCCTTCCACCATGACCGGGATCAATGACAATAGTCTTAATGGAATTATCAATCGGTGTGCTGGCCCTTATCCCTTCATCCGTAAGTTCAATATTTTTAGGGAATAGGATAGGAATAACCTTCATTATAAAACTTTTGGGCAAATAATTCTTTCCTTCTCTTTTGATGGTCGGTATCCCAAAATTATAAAGTTCATTGTTGAAAATGAGATAGCTTGAATCGAGAAGAATTATGATCTGAGAATTATAAATATTTATGTTGAGTCTCTGATCAATTAGATCTTCCTTGATTATTGCTTTAAAAGCCTTGTTTAGTTGAAAGACATTAAAATATTCCTCACCTCTTATCTGGGTAGTTTTAATTATCTCTGGGGCAAGACTTGTTTTGTATTCAACCTTGATTGATGCGGTTCTAATTAACCCTGGTAACAAAGTTAATATCAGGATAAGATAGAAATAGCGTTTGAGCAAAATAACCTCCTAATTAAACGGGAAAATCTTTCTCAAATAGATAAAATATTTCATTTCTCGTTTATTTAGAATTAATTTTTCATTTTTCATCTGAAGATACAATTTATAGCTTAGGGTTGAAGCCAGCAGAAATAGTGTTGCCGAGACCAAAAACACCGCTTGAATTCCAATTAATTTCATGATTGCGTAACCCAGCGCAGGAGCTATCAATCCTCTTAATCCCGTGAGAGTAACATGCACGCTCTGGTACATCGACACATCATTTTCTTCGGCAAAGAATATCGAGCTGATATTCCAGGAAATAAATATCGCCGACATTGCAATCCCAAAAATAAAAAATGCTAAATAAACAATTATATTAACAAAATCCTGATGCAAGTAGAAACTTGATATCAAAAGAAGAAAAGGATATAAACTAAGTAAACCGAATGTGAAAAAAGTAAAATATGCCGGATTTTTCCGATCAAAGATCTTACCGGCTAAAGGTGCCAGAAAAAGGATCCCCAGTTGTGAGATAACACCCTTGGCAAGAAAAGTTTGAGAATAATCCATATTAAGATAGGTTACAAGATATTTCGGAATAGCTGGCAAAAGCATGATATAAGAGATTCCATAAATAAAGAAATTTCTCTCAAAATAGGCAAAATACTTATTGATTCTGAATACTTCAAGGGTCCTAATAATTGGACCGGAGATCAATTGTTTCCAAGAGATAAAAGCTTTCGTTCTAAAACTGTTTTTTCTGATTTTTATCTTAGCCAGAAAGAGAGAACTGATAACACCCATTATTCCGACCATCATAAAAATATATCGAAACCAATCCTCATTGATATCAAGTAATTTACCTGAAAAGAAGCTAAACGTTAACACTACTAGAGTTAAGATACTGGCGTTGATCCCAAAAACCGTACCTCGATTCTCAGCCCGGAAATTCGCCTGATAGATCGTATTCTGAGCAGGACTCAATAAGGCATTGAAGGAAAAGACCAGTACTAAAATAGAGAGATAAGGGAAAAAACTGCCAACGAAAAGCATCAAAATGAGAGGTAACCTACCGGCAAAAGCCAGTAGCAAAAAATATTTGGAAATTCTGGGAGAGTGCTCGAGTAGTTTACCCCACCAAATGGAAAACAAATTAGATACCGGCCAGAGCATTACAATTAAGGTAACCTGCCAATCTGGGGCATGGAGAGCTTTTTTAACGATTATGTCCTGAGTATAAAATAATCCCTGGATGAAACCATTGAAAAAAGCAGCTGCCATAAGCAGGATAAAGGTACTTTTTTCAACTTTGTTTAAATTAATCATTCTCCATACCAAATTTTTTTTGGTCAATCATAAGTTTTTAAAGCTCAATTTTTGTCCATATTAATCTAAATTCAAAGAAAATTTAAGCTGATGAATATAAAAATTCCTTGCTTGAAAACCTTTAGTTTAAAATGTGGTTTTTTGAAAATTTACCTAAAATTTTATTTTTCAGGGAGAAAATATGAGCTTAAAAACATTTCCTGGAGGAATTCACCCTCCCGATTCTAAAGCTTATTCCCGAAACGCAAAGATCGAGAATATTCCCTTACCTCAGAAAGTTGTTATTCCTCTTTCTCAGCATATTGGAGCTCCAGCAAAACCGATCGTGAAAGTTGGAAATCAGGTTTTAACCGGGCAGAAAATTGCCGAAGCCGGAGGATTTGTCTCGATCCCAATGCATGCTTCGATCTCAGGTAAAGTAACCAGGATCGCAAATTATCCCCACCCTACCGGTATGATAGCCCAAGCAATTGAAATAACTAGCGACGGAGAAGACAACTGGATTGAATTATCAGAAAACCCTGATTATATAAAACTTTCAGTAGATGAAATAAAGAAAAAAATTGCCGAAGCCGGAATTTGCGGGATGGGCGGAGCAGGATTCCCAACCCACGTTAAATTGTCTCCACCGGCTGATAAAAAGATCGACACCGTAATCCTGAATGGAGTAGAGTGCGAACCTTATCTGACTTCCGATTACAGGCTCATGCTGGAATACCCCAAACAGATCCTTGCTGGACTAAAATTATTAATGAAGGTTCTGGGTGCTGAGAGAGGAATCATAGGAATAGAGAATAACAAACCGGATGCGATAAGGATCTTTCACCAATTGACCGCTTCTCTCTCTAATATTAACGTTATGGGTTTAAGACTAAAATATCCTCAGGGTGCCGAAAAACAATTGATTTATGCTACCACAAAAAGAAAGGTGCCCAATCGGGGAGGTCTGCCGATGGAAGTTGGAGTTGTGGTCCAGAATGTGGGTACAGCGTATGCTATCTATGAAGCTCTACATATGGGAAAACCACTTGTCGAAAGAGTTATCACAGTAACAGGAAAAATTGTTAAAGAACCTAAAAATATCCGAGCCAGGATAGGAACCTTGTTCAGCGACCTTTTAGACTTTTGCGATGGAACCAAAGAAGAAATCGGCAAGATCATTTCTGGTGGTCCCATGATGGGTTTTGCCATTCCTACACTGGCTACACCAATGGCGAAAGGAAGTTCCGGATTGCTTTTCCTCAACCGGAAAGAAGCACATAAAGTTGAAGAGCATACTTGCCTACGCTGTGGGCGTTGTGTGGATATTTGCCCTATGAATCTTGTTCCAAGCTTGATCGCTAATAGCGTCCGCTATGGTGACTGGAAAATGGCGGAACGCTACGGGGTAATGGATTGCATGAAATGCGGAAGCTGCGCTTACGTTTGCCCCTCCCATATAAAGCTGATCCAGTGGATCGATATTGGAAAATTGAAAGTAACCGAGTTAAACACCCGCAGTTAGATCTTTGCAGATGAATTTATATATAAATTTGGAGGTTTTATGAACGAAACCTATGCTGTTTCGGCAGCACCACATATAAAGCAGCGAATTTCGGTTAAATCCGTAATGTGGCAAGTTGTGCTTGCACTCCTACCCGCATTACTTGCAGGTATTTATTTCTTCGGTCCTAGAGCATTGTTACTTACATTGTATGGGGCAGTTACAGCCGTTATTACCGAAGCCTTGATCCAGAAAATCAGAGGGGTGCCGGTAACTATAACTGACGGTAGTGCAGTCGTAACTGGAATTCTGGTGGCTTTCAACATCAATGCTGCTGCTCCCTGGTGGCTTCCGGTAATTGGCGCTTTCTTTGCAATCGCTATCGCAAAACAGATTTTTGGTGGTCTTGGTCATAATATCTTTAATCCGGCTCTTCTGGGAAGAGCATTTCTGGTTGCCTCATGGCCTACTTTAATGACAGCTGGATGGACCCGATCCACCCTTGACTCGATAAATGGTTTAACTAATCTGCCAGCTAACATACCAGCTGTGATCACAGGGGCAACACCCCTGGGCGTTGCCAAAGCGATAAGAGATGTGACCCAGGTAAGCCCTGACATCGCAGATATCATTATGAATAAACTGGCCAGCATGGATACAATCGTTAATCTTTTCTGGGGAAATATAGGGGGATGCATTGGTGAAGTTTCCGCTGCTGCTCTCCTGATTGGGGCAGCTTTTCTGGCTTATAAACATATCATCGAATGGAGAATCCCAGTCAGCTATATCTTGACTGTATTCGTTTTAACCTATATTTTTGGTGGTATTCACGGTTTGTTTTCCGCTTCCATCTTTTTGCCAATCTTTCATATATTTGCTGGTGGATTGATCCTGGGAGCTTTCTACATGGCAACCGATATGGTTTCGTCTCCGGTTACTAAAAGAGGAAGGATTATTTTTGGTATGGGTTGCGGTCTCATAACTGTTATCATCAGGTTGGTTGGCGGATATCCAGAAGGTGTATCATATTCCATCCTCCTAATGAATATTGCTGTACCTTTAATCGATAAATACACCGTTCCCAAAACTTTTGGTGAGGTAAAAAAATGAAATATTATTTACGTTTGGGGATAGTATTGTTGGTCATAGCAATCGTATCAAGTGGAATTCTTGCTTATATTAACAGTTTTACCCGACCGATAATCGAAGAAAACCAAAAGAGAGCAAAAGCAGAAGCCCGTAAAGAAGTACTACCAGTGGCAACTGATTTTGACAGCATCTCATTTTTTAATGACGAAACTGTGTATGTGGGAGTTGATTCAATTGGAAATCAGGTGGGCTATACATTTGTAGCCTCCCTCTATGGTTACAGCAGCCTTGTAAAGACTATGGTGGGGTTAACACCGGAACTGAAGATCAATAAGATTAAGATCATTGAGCAGAAAGAAACCCCAGGTCTGGGAGCCAATAGCGAAAAAACAGAATTTCAGGAACAATTCAGTGGAAAAAATATTAAGGAACTTACTGTCGATAAAGACGGCGGAAATATTATCAGTATAACCGGCGCTACTATTACTACCCGAACTGTTACCAACTCGATAAGATCTGGGATAGAGATGATGACTGAATTAACAGGTTTTGGGATCCAAGAAGATAAACAGGAGGAACAGGAATGAAATTAATCTCCGAATTCAGTAAAGGTTTTATTAAAGAGAATCCTGTCTTTGTTATGGCATTGGGGCTCTGTCCCACTCTAGCTGTGACCTCGTCGGTTCAGAATGCTATTGGTATGGGGCTGGCTGCAACATTTGTCTTGGTATGTTCAAACCTGATCATCTCGATCATCAAGAAACTCATTCCTGACAAAATCAGAATACCATCCTATATCGTTGTGATCGCCTCCTTTGTAACCATTGTAGATATGGTCATGAATGCCTATTTCCCGGCTATTCATAAGAATCTTGGTCTGTTCATACCTTTGATCGTCGTAAACTGTATAATTTTAGGTAGAGCAGAAGCTTTTGCCAGTAAGAACAATGTTATCAAATCCATCGCTGATGGTTTGGGTATGGGATTAGGTTTTACCCTGGCCCTGATCGTAATTGGGGGAATTAGAGAAGTTCTGGGAGCAGGACAGTTCCTGGGACATCCTATCCTTCCTGCAACTTACAAACCGGTACTGGTAGCAATCCTTGCTCCGGGAGCTTTTATTGTTATGGGATTACTGATGGGACTCATGAACAAGTTCAAGAAATAACAGGAGAAAATAGATGGAATTTATCAGTAAAATATTTGCCCTCGCTGTTGCAGCAATCTTCGTGCAAAATTTTGTTTTGATGAGATTTCTGGGATTATGCCCCTATATCGGAGTTTCCAAGAAACTAGATTCAGCTCTGGGAATGGGAATGGCTGTGATCTTTGTCATGACAATGGCTTCAACTTTTACCTGGTTGATCCAGACCTATCTATTGATACCTCTTAAAATAGATTTTCTACAAACCATTGCTTTCATTCTGACCATTGCTTCCCTGGTTCAACTTGTGGAAATGATAATTCAGAAAACCGCCCCCTCTCTCCACAAAGCACTTGGGGTTTATCTTCCCCTCATCACTACTAATTGTGCTGTTCTGGGAGTAGCGATCCTTAACATAAATAATAAACTGAGTTTTATCGAAGCAATCCTAAATGGTCTATTCGCTGGGGTCGGTTTTACTCTTGTTCTCGTTTTAATGGCAGGGATCAGGGAAAAACTTGATAAGGCAGAAATACCTAAAGCAATGAAGGGAATGCCAATAGCAATGATCGTTGCCGGTTGCATGGCGTTGGCTTTCCTGGGTTTTTCCGGTTTAAAAATATAGGGAGATATTAGATGGAAATAATATTATACTCGATTGCAACTTTGGGTGCTTTGGGTTTGATATATGGATTAGGATTAGCTTTTGCGTCGAAAAAATTTCACGTTGAGATAGATCCCAAGATAGAAAAAATCAATGAAATACTTCCCGGAGCCAATTGTGGTGCTTGCGGTCATCCCGGATGTTTTGCTTATGCCGAAGCTATTGCTGCCGGTAAGGATGAAATCAATAAATGTGCTCCCGGGGGTGAGGAAGTAGCTAAAAAAATAGCCGATATTATGGGTATGAAAGCTACTTCAGTTGAAAGAAAAATCGCGGTTATCCATTGCCAGAGCGGAGGAAATAATAATACTTTCTTCCGTTATGAATATCAGGGAATCCCAACCTGTAAGGCTGCAGTTCTGGTAGCCAAGGGACCAAACCTGTGTAATTATGGCTGTGTATTTCAAAATGATTGTATCGAAGCTTGTAGCTTTGATGCTATTCACCTTAATGAAAATGGCATGAGGATAGTGGATCCTGATAAATGTACTGCCTGCGGTGCCTGTGTTAAAGCCTGCCCCAGAGATCTTATCGAACTAGTACCCATTTCTAAGCAGGTTCACATCCTTTGTAGTTCTCATGACAAAGGAGCCGAGGCAAGGAAACGCTGCGGCAACAATACTGCCTGTATAGGTTGTGGGCTTTGCGTAAAAAAATGTCCGGTAGATGCCATCGAATTAAAGGATGGTCTGGCTGTGATCAACTATGAAAAATGCATAAACTGTGGCTTATGTGCTACTGTCTGCCCGACAAAAGCTATCGTCGATCCCCTGGCAGGTAAAAGAAAAAAAGCAGTTATTATCGAAGATAAATGTATCGGTTGTACTCTTTGCGCTAAAAAATGTCCGGTAGATGCTATCAGCGGAGAAATAAAGAAGGCTCACAAAGTAGATCCCGATAAATGCATTGGTTGTGAAATATGCTATCAGGTATGTCCCAAAAAAGCCATCGAGATGCAATAAACAGAACATGTGTTTTTTTACCTCTAAAAAAGATCGTTATCAGAGACAAGGGCAGAATTATCTTATCAGAGGTAAATATCGTAAAGCTCTGGAATGTTTCCAAAAGGCCATACTTTTAGAAGATTCATCTGAGAATCTGTTTAACCTTGCCCTTGCCTTTATAGCTCTGAAAAAATTTGAACAGGCTGAAAAATACCTTGAAAAAATCCATCTTAACTATCCTGATAATGAGATAAATTCGCTTTCCCTTGCTGATTGTTATCTGCGCCAAAGAAAATGGAAAAAAGCAATAAATATCTATAAAGAGCTTGTTGAAAAAAACCCTCGAAATAAGTCTTACAAAAAATATCTAACGAGGGCAGAAGATGTTGTAGACAGAGAGAAATACATTAACGGTAGAGAATTGTTTGATCAAGCTCAGCTTGAATCAGAAAAGAAAAATCATCAAAGTGCCGCTGATCTACTCCTACAAGCCCTGGAATATACTCCGGATGATCCCAATCTTTTAAACAATCTCGCCTTTGCGCTGATGAAACTGAAAAAATATTCCCCAGCATATAAATATATTGAAAGGGCTTTGCAACTTTCTCCACACAACGAAAAAATTAAAAAAAATCTCTTGGCGATTAAAAGAAAACTCCGTCGCTGAGATAATCTTCCTTATCTTATCTTTCCAAAAGGATTATTGACAAAAGATACTGTATTTTATTTTATTGTGAAAGAAATAAAAAATCAACAAGGTACAATACATAATTAGGCGGAGATATATATGAAAAGGTTTCTTTTTGTAATATTTATGATCCTAATCATCCATTCAATCCTCTTTGCAACTGTTTTTAACAAGATCTACCATAAAGATTACGGAGAAGTTGATCGGATCGTTCTCGTGTTCAATGAAAAACCAGATTTCAACATAATAGAGAATAATGCTAACATTCAGATAGAGATCTTAAATTGTACCAAAGCAGTAAATATCAAAGATCAATCTATTGATGATAGCAATATACTGAAAAATTTTACCTTCTATCAATACGACAATAATTTGATAATAACTATCGCTCTGGATCAGGAATTTTTCTTGCTCAAAGGTAGTGAATATAATCTGGAGAAGCTGGAACTGCCAGGAGAAATCTATAAATTGGTACTAGATATTTTCAGTACTTCGGAACCTAAAACAATCAAAGAACATGAAGGTTTTGCAGATTTTTTCAATTCGGTTGGATTCAGCAAAAGAGCTAAATTCCACCTTCAGGAAGCTGAAAAATTGAAAACCCAGAACCTAAGCAGCAAAAAGCAAACACCTCCTCCAGTTGATAGAGATTTACAAAAAACTGAAAAAACAGATGAAGACCAACCCAAAAAGGATATTCCCAAAACCAAGAAAAAAAACTTCTTCAAATCTATCCTGGAAAGCCTGCGTAAACTTGATACAACTATCAGTATCATCATTCTTCTTATTCTGATCATAATAATAATCATTCTAATAGTTATCCTCAACAAAAAAACATCCGGATCTAAAACCACCAAAATTGGATATCGAACCACAGAAGGTTTCGGTGACGAAGAATTCCGGAAAAAAATGGTTCTTAAACTTGCCGAAAGCGGTTGGAAAAACGAAGCCATCGCTAAAGAGCTAAACATAAAAACTGAAGAAGTAAATAAGATCCTCAAATCAACTTGATAGAGCATTTAATTAGAACAATCTACAAGGAATTGCCGTGAAAATAGCAGTTGTTGGTTTTGGTGCTGCTGCTATCGGATTCATTGAAAAACTAAAATCCGCAGGAATAGAGATCCATATCTTTGAAAAAAGCTCCGATATTTATTCCTCCAGTATTTCAGGTATTCGAGCCGATGGTAAGCTGTTCATTTCCAGAGAAATGGGGGGAGATCTGGATATAGACCTGGATCTCCAGAGAAAAATTGTCGAATTCTACTTAAGTAAAACTGAAAAAAAACAGTATGAAACCGGGATTTCTTTTCATGACAAAGACTATTACAAACTTTTCTATAAACATGGATTCATGCCTATAGCTTCTGAATTCTACCATCTAGGCACCGATCAGTTAAAAAAAGTATTGTTCAATATCTATCAGGAATATAAAAATAATCCGAATATAAAATTTCATTTCAATACCATGGTCGAAGAGATCGAGATAATCGCAGGTAAAGCAATTATAAACCACGAGCATAGCTTTGATCTGCTTATAGTTGCTGTGGGAAGAAGCGGACATGGTCTGATTAAAAAAATCATTCAGAAATTTCCCTCGGTAATACTTGATAATACTAAAGTCGATCTGGGAATTAGATACGAGATCCCCGATCATATCGTTGAAGATCTTAACCGGGAAATGTACGAATTCAAGATCAAATACAAAAGTAAAACCGGTTATATGGTCAGAACCTTTTGTAATAATCCCTCCGGTTTTGTAGTCACCGAAAATTACGAGGATTTTATAACGGTAAACGGTCACTCCAAGCTGCTTGAAAAAAGCAAAAACACCAACTTTGCCATCCTAACCACAGTCCAACTCACCGAACCTTTTAACGATCCTATCGGCTATGGATCTTACATTGCCAAGCTTACTAATATCCTGGCTGGTAAAAACAGGGTTATTCTCCAGACGTATGCTAATTTCCGAAAATCCAAACGGACTAAGAATCTCTATCGGGTAACACCTTCTCTAACAGAAGAACAATATATCACTGGAGATATAAATCTGGCTTATCCTCGCCGAATTATCGAGAGCATAATTGATTTTATCGAGAACCTGAATCTGGTCGTACCGGGAATAGCTAACGAGGATAACTTGGTTTATGCTCCGGAAGTCAAATTCTATTCCAACCGTCTTTGTAACCAGAAATTACCCAATTTAAGATTCATTGGAGATTGCTCAGGCAATACTCGTTCCATCATCTACGCCACTGCTCATGGTTGGACCACTGCTCAATCCATCTTAGATGACTCGAATGAATGATCCAAAAATACTCAGTGAAATCCTTAAGACCAAAAAAAAATTCCCCTGTTTAATAGATAATAAAGAAGCTGAAATCTTAAAAGATTTTTTTCATCTGGATCAAAAAAAAATCAATCAACAATCTCAGGTAAAAGAACTCCACATTTTCTATCATTTTGTCATTGCTAAGAAAAAGTATACTCTTCTGGAAGAGTATCTTTTCAGAGATAACGAAACAATTTTGGAACTTAATCGAGCTATTGGTAAGAATTTCTATCTGGACTTGACTGAATTATGATCTACCTTGCTCTGGGTTTTGCTCCCGGTATTTACTGGTTATGGTTTTTTTACCGGAAAGACCGTTGGGAACCTGAACCCAAAAAACTCATTCTGAAAAGTTATCTTCTGGGAATAGTTGTCGCACTTGTTATACTTTTTCTAATTTCTCCCTTCAAGATCAACTTCATGTTATCTGCAATTATTATTGCTCCGATCATTGAAGAGACCGGTAAATTCTTAGTAGTGCGTCTATTTTTTTACTCTCACAAGGAATTTGATGAACCGATAGACGGTATTATTTACGCTTCTGCTGTTGCTCTTGGATTTGCCTCCATAGAAAATGCAATCTATCTATTCAGGATAAATGATCTTTCTTCTTCCATGATCTATCAGGTTCTTCTTATTAGATCACTGTTGTCTGTACCCGGACACGCACTTTTTTCCAGTTTCTGGGGTTATGCTCTAGCCAAGGCAAAATTCAGATCTCTTAAAAACAAGAATCTTACCATCTTTGCCGGGTTATTAGTGGGGATCTTTTTTCATTCTGTTTTCAACCTTTTGTGTTACGTAAAAATTTACTCCAACATTGCTCTGCTTTTCCTGATTGGTTTTCTCTGGATCATCCTGAATCTGAGAGTAGATCGAGCCCTGGATCAAAGTAAATACAATCAGTTAAGGACAAATCTGGGAATATCTTTGCGTAGATTAATAATGTACAAGAGGGATAAGGATGAAAAAATGTAAAATAATAATAGTGAAAAGAACCATTAATAAAGAACTGATTGCTAAATATTTCAACCCCGATTTCTGCCGAGATTTTGGTCTGTGTGAGCTTTTTTCCGAGGGAGATGAGTTTTTGGTTGACGATCCTAATATAATTCCCCCAGGGTTCTGTGCCTGG
>Ga0272442_10000929_pt1 | contig 45446 bp, 35 predicted proteins | sample SSMForm2O_FD_200262 | JGI IMG/M metagenome (GOLD analysis project Ga0272442, IMG submission 200262) | Marine sediment archaeal communities from Little Sippewissett salt marsh, Falmouth, MA, United States - SSM-Form-2O | ecosystem: Environmental > Aquatic > Marine > Wetlands > Sediment ...
CCTCTTCATGCAGGACCGCAGGGAAAATGTAAAACAGCGCATTCTTCCCGCCCTGGAGTCGGGACGTTCCGTTATTCTGGACAGGTATTTCTATTCAACCGCATGTTACCAAGGAGCCCGCGGCCTGAATATAGATGAGATTCTGGAATCCAACCGAAGGTTCGCGCCGGAAGCCGACCTGGTCATCGTGGTTGATGTTGACGTGGATACGGCCATGAACCGCATTCATTCCGGCCGGGCTTCAACCGCCCGGCTTTTTGAAAAGAGTTCATTTCTGAAAAAGGTCAGAAAAAACTATCTGGCTCTGGCGGGGGATCATATTCACCGCGTGGACGGAACCCGTGACGAAGACAGTGTTTACCTCGATGTCATCGCCTTGATCAAACGCGAATTACCTCATTTGGGACGCCTTCTCAATCCGGACCGGTAATGCCACTTTTGGGACATTTTTTTTGAGATTCACGGCAAACGCATCATATACACTTTGTAAAACCACAGGGACACAATACAACCTTAAGGAGACAATCATGAAACTTCACAAACTTTTTTTTGCCATGCTGTTTTTGACAAGCCTGACCTTGACAGGCGCAGAGATCACCATCCAGGAACCTGTGGCGGGCAATCCCGTCCTGACGGGTTCCACCATCAACATCAAATGGAACGTGTCCGGTTCCCTGAACGGCAACATCAAGATCATCCTGAAATGCGTCAACAATCCCGCGGTCAAGAGAGTCATCAAGGAAAACCATCCCCCGAATCAGAGCCCCGTTACCTACAGAATCCCCCATACAATCCCCAGGGGAAATTACCTGGTTCGTATCAACTATGAGGGCGGTTTCGCCGTCAGCCGAGAATTTCCCATTAACCCAGGTTTGATGATGCAGCACCAGAGGCCGGTGCATAAAGAGAATCCCCCCACCGGAATCCAACAATCCGTTGGCAACCGGCAAATGCTCGACCATGCGGTAATTCATGATTTCAGCGTCAACGGCGTCAATACCGGTACAACCAGCAACCGCATAAAATGCGTCCGCTCACAGGGAATATCCTGTTATGTAAGGGCGTCCGGGAAACCTCCTCTGCAGTACGAATACAAGATTACCCTGCTCAATCCCCATGACGGTTATCGACACATCGTATATGACAGCAGCTGGATCTCCCAGAATAATCACACCATCCAGATTTCCTACAGCACCCTGCTGGACAAGCTTGGGGAGACGGGCAACCAGATCCCCGTTTCCGTTTTGGGAGAAATTGAAGTAAAAGTTAAGGTTATCGGGCAGACACAAAACCCGGCCTACAGAGAACTTCCCATCAATTTCTATTTGTAAATTAAACGGATATCGATAATCGGTTCTCCGAAGGGCGGCCGCATGGATTCAATTTTCAGCGAGAAAATCCAGGGCCGCCCGTTCAACCCCCGCAGCGTTCAAATGGAACTGGTCAAGGAGTTGTTCGCGGGTGGCGGCTTCAATGGCTTCCTCCGGCACTCCAAGGCTCATCATTTTGCAGTCCTGAATCTCCTCGGCGATCAGTAACTCCCGAATCAGAGTCGAGAAACCGCCATTGCGGATACCGTCCTCAAGGGTGATGACCCGGCCGATACGATTGATATGATTCGTAATCACCGCTTTATCAAGGGGCTTTATAAAACGGACGTCCACCACGGTGGCCTCGATTCCATGCTTTCGCGACAGGTTCTCCGCGGCCTCCAAAGCCCGGTATACCAAGGGGCCTACGGCCAGAATCAATACGTCATCACCTTGCCTAAGGGTTTCGCTTTTCCCCAGGGGGATGTCCTGGAACTCCCGGTCCATGTCCACTCCCTGGCCGGGTTCCTTGGGATAGCGAATGAATACCGGCCGGGAATATTCGAATGCCGAATGGATCATATGCTGCAATTCATTTTCATCCCGGGGAGCGGCCAGGACCACATGCGGCAGGGGGCGCAATAGCGCGATATCGTAAATTCCCTGATGGGTCGGTCCGTCTCCCCCTACCAGGCCGGCCCGATCGACTCCGATCACAACGGGAATTTTCATTAACGAAAGATCATGCGTTACCTGGTCAACGGCCCGTTGCATGAATGTCGAATAGACACTAACCACGGGCTTGAGTCCGCCCAGGGAAAGCCCCCCGGCCAGGTCGAACATATACTGCTCGGCAATGCCGACATCGTACACCCGGTCGGGAAACTCTTTTTGAGCCATGTCCAATCCGGTTCCTTCCGGCATGGCGGCGGTTATGGCGACGACCTCGGGCTCCTGGCGCATGATTTCCCTGACCGTGCTTCCGAAAACCTTGGAATACGATGGCGGCGTCTTGGCTTTGAGGAACTTCCCGTTGGCCACCTCGAATGGCCCGGAAGAATGGAAAGAGCTTGGATCAAGCTCCGCCGGCTGGTATCCATGCCCTTTTTCGGTGACCACGTGCAGAAGAACCGGAAAGTCGTATTTAGAGGCTTCTTTCAGTTCTTTTTCCAATTCAGTCTGGTTGTGGCCGTGAACCGGGCCGATATATTTCACTCCCAGTTCATCAAAGAGAGATCCCGGTACCATCATGGAACGAATAAGGACCTCGATTTTCCGGGCCACTTCTACCATGGGTTTGCCGATACCCGGAATATGTTTCAGAATCGCCTGTACAACTTCCTTCAGCCGGATATATGGACGTCCGGACACTAGGTAATTAAGATGCTTGGATATGCCCCCCACGTTGGGGGAAATAGACATCTTGTTGTCGTTCAATATGATGATCAGACGCGGTTTCACCTGGCCGATATGGTTCAGTGCTTCAAGCGCAACGCCTCCTGTAAGGGCGCCGTCTCCCAATACCGCCACTACGTGATGATCTTCCCCCCGACTATCCCTGGCCAGGGCCAGGCCGCTGGCGAATGCCAGGGAGGTAGAAGCATGCCCGGTATTCAACGCGTCGTACTCACTTTCAAAAATATCGGGATATCCGGCTATTCCACCTTTCTGCCGAATCGAATAGATCCGGTCCCGACGTCCGGTTACGATTTTGTGCGTATAGCACTGATGCCCGACATCCCATATGATCTTGTCCCTGGGCGTGTCGAACACCCTGTGCAGAGCCAGGGTCAATTCAACCACTCCCAGGTTGGAAGCAAGATGTCCTCCACTGCGGGAAACAACGTCGATCAGCAGGGCGCGGATTTCAGCCGCCAATTCCTCAACTTCTTTGAAATCAAGCTTCTTCAGGTCAGCTGGATTCTGTATGTCTTGAAGAATAGCCATTTAGTACTTCCTATATACCATCATATGCATCAATTTAAGAAAAGGAGGGAATCGCACCCCCGCCCGTTTCAATTCATCCATGGTAACCCGATAAGAACGATCTATTTCGGCGCGGACGTAGTCCACTCCATAGAAAATCGCTGCGTTGGGACTCAGGTTCCGATCATCCTTGTGCAGCTTTTTGCCGACGAGTTCCTCGTCGCCCATGACGTCAAGCATGTCATCGGCCAATTGAAAGGCGGATCCGATTTCCCTTCCCGCTCGTTCCAGCGCCCGGATCGTTTTCTGAGATTGCCGCATGAATTCCGCGGTACCGACCATGATGCCCTGGATCAATGCTCCGGTTTTCATGCGGTGAATCGTGGAGATCATCTCCTTTTTTCCATTGAATTCAAGGTCCAGCGCCTGTCCGCCGGCCATACCCTTTGTGCCGATACAGCGGGTGATGGTCTGCATGAAACCGACTCGGGAATCCGTGGATAATCCCTGACAGAGGGATATTTTCTCGAACGCCATGGTGAGCAGGGTATCTCCGGCCAGAAGTGCGATGGCATCATTGAATTTGCGATGTACCGTCGGCTGACCGCGCCGGAAATCATCATTATCCATGGATGGATGATCGTCATGAATCAAAGAATAGGTGTGAATGTATTCAACCGAGCAGGCCAGATCCAAAAACTGATCGGGTTTACCGCCAAGAGCTTCCACCAGGCTGAGCATGATCAAGGGTCGCAGACGTTTGCCCTTGACTTCCAGAGCGTAATGAACCGCCGCCTCCAGGGTACCCGCTACGGGATCTAGGCCACGGATCAGCTCTTCCTGAACCCGCTTTTCCAATGCTGTCAGGTAGGCTTCCGAATTCATTATCATAAACAGTCCTTATTTTCAGCTGACTTGAATCCCCGGTTTTCAAATATCGGCGGAGTCATTAGCCCAGCTGGTTCTGCATCCGCCCGCGAAAAATATCGGGTTCAATGTAAATTCTCTTGATCTGAGGGTAGCTCTCGCGGATATCCTTTTCAAATCCGTTGATCAGGTTGGATATTTCCCTTGACGTAAGACGCTCGTTGAACTCGATTTTAACGGCCAGCAGAATATCTTCAGGGCCCAGATGCAGGGTTCTCATGGCGATCACGTGATTCACGCTGTCTTCTTCATTTAGAAGCCGAGTGATTCCCTGGACAACCATTGGATCCGCCGATTCTCCGACCAACAGGGATTTCGTCTCGTTGGCAAGAAACGCGGCCACCGTAGCAAGCAGCAAGCCGATCAATATGGATGCCAGGGCATCAAAAACCAGGATGTCGGTTATATACTCCAGGATCAGGCAAACCATGGCGATGCACAATCCGGTGAGGGCGGCCAGGTCTTCCATGAATACCACAATGAGCTCGGACTTTTTGGTGCAACGCAGATACTTGTAGACGCTCATACCGCGTCTTTCTCTTTGCACCATGCCCCTGGCTTTCATGAATGCCGCACCTTCCGCAAGAATGGCCAGGCCGAGTATCAAAAAAGCGTAATGGATCTGGTGGATGGGTTGCGGATTCATTAATTTATGGATACCCTGCCAGATCGAATAAACGGCCCCGGCGCTGAACAACAACAAGGCCACGATAAATGACCAGAAATACAATTCGCTGGAGAAACCGAACGGGTGAAGCTGATCCGGTTCCCGGCGGCCATTGCGGATACCCACCAGAAGGAAGATCTGGTTCAACGAATCCGCGGCGGAATGTACGGTTTCCGCCAGGATGGCGGAAGACCGGGTGAGCAGAAAAACCACGAATTTTACTACAGCTATCAGAAGGTTGGCCCCAAATGCGAACAGGACCACGGGAATGGATGAATCCCGGTTTTTCATTTATCCATTCTATAGCCTCAAGGCCCATGTGTCAACCGAATCCGCCTTTGACGCGCCACTGCCGGGATGCTATAATTTGTTTCTTATTGCGGAAAATTCCATGCAAAAAAAATTGAGAATCGCCAGTTTTATCGTATTTATCCTTTTTCTCTTATTGATTGTTCCTATCATGCGGTATCACAAGGAACCCAATCTCCAACCCTTGCCTTCCCGTTACATCAAGGGTTGTTTCGTCCGTACCGAAAGCAGAGATGACATCAAATTGATCGGGAACGCCGCCCGGGAATTATCACTTGATTTCGTTGCACTTACAACGGAACAGGAACCGGACCCGACCGCTTTCTGGAGCGACAAGGTCCTCATTTTTTCACTGCCCGACAAAACGCCGGGTTTCGAGATTCTCAACCTGAAAAAGCAAATTCTGAATACTTCAGCTCCTTTTCGCATCATTCGGGCATTGCGCTACCTATTCAATCCGCGCTTTTCTCTATTATCCACTCTGGAACCGCCGGCGCAACAACTTGCCCAATGGTTCCAGTCCCACGAACACGCGAGGAATCCTGGTATCTACGCTTTGGGCAGCAATGGCGGCATGCCTTTGCCCGGAAACCCTGACTCCTTGCCGTCATACCGGGCCATGATGGAGATATTTACCGTCTACATCCGTATCGACCGAGAACTGGTGCGGGATGCCGAATTGTCCGCGTCCATGCTTACCAACGCTATGAAAGCGGGCCATTTTTTCAACGCGATTGAAGCGATCGCCCCGGCAAATGGTTTCGACGCCCGGTTCCAAGCTGAAGATCAATCGGCTTTCGTTCAGATGGGAGACAGGCATACCGCATATACCGGCCGTTTGATTGTCGATCTCCCGTTTACTTTTCCAACGAGGATTGAACTTCTCCGCGACGGCAAGGTTACAAAGAATGAATCGTCACGGCTTCGACAGCAGATATCGTTTGCCGTCAACCAGCCGGGGGTATATATCCTGATCATCCATTTGCCCGGCCACCGCTTTTCCTCACTACCCTGGATCATCACGAATCCTTTCTATCTGGAAGGTTGATCCGGAACATCGGGCAAAGCCTTCCGCGTCAACGGCTCAGGATGTCCGCGTACACCTTCTCCAGGCTGTTCACCATGCGTTCCAGAGAGTACTCCGTAAGAACATGACTGCGAAGCGCCGCTCCATATCCTTCCAGGATCGACGGATCTTCAATAATGCCACGCAATTCGTCGGCAAGACTTTCCGGTTCTCCATTGGCGAACAGGATTCCCCTTTGATTTTCCAGAATCTCGCGATTCCCGCATGCGTCGGATGCCAGAACCGGTTTGCCCAGCATACCCGCCTCCAATAAAGAGATCGGCAGTCCCTCCCAGCGAGAAGGCAATACCACCATATCGCTGGCCCGCATCATGTCAAGGACTGTATCGTGGGCGCAATCTCCAAGGAAACGAAAACTATCCCCTACTCCGCTCCGCATGACCATGACCTCCATGATCGACCGCAACGGTCCGTCTCCGGCAAGCAGGAAGACAATCCGGTTGCGATGCTTGTCCAGGATCGGATGTGCCACGGCTTTGACCAATATGTCATGTCCTTTCTGAAAGTCGAAACGCGCTGGAACCAGGGCGGCAAGTCCTGCTCCGGGGAGTTCCAATCCATTCAGGACTTCCGTGGCTGTTGCGGAAGTCAGGTTTACTGCGGGGATTCCATTAAAAACCGTTTCCACATTAGAGAGTCCGTATTCGTCAACGAGGAATTCACGATCTTCACGGGATACCGCGATAACCATCCCGGCATGATGAAAGAGTTTGTTTTCCAGAAAGCGCCGCAGCCAGGATTTCATACGCGATACTGGATTCCGTTGAAAATCATACCGCCGCACATGAAGGCCGTGGACGGTCACCACCACAGGATATAACGACCGCGCGGCACAGCGGAAATACCACTGCAGTAAGGGGCGCAGGTGGTGGAAATGAATAATATCAGGGGCAATGGATTCGATGGTTTTTGGGGAGAGTACCCCGGTACGGGTTTCCACATTGGGTAAAGATTCGAAGCGACCCCTTGCCGGACCGTCACGACCGGCCATAACGACGAAATGATGGCCGGGAAGGCCTTGGCATACCCTGTATATATGCTCCTGCCCTCCGCCGGTCATCCAGCGATCCGTAAGGTGAAGAATTTTCAAGATCGCGATTCCTCCGCGATTCTTCGGCGCCACTCTTCAAGCAGGTCCGCGAGGGTACGTTCCAGTGAATATTCGGGTTTCAACCCCAATTCCTCATGAAGAAAAGGGCAAGGCCCGTCCAATTCCCGGATATCCAAAGGACGGAACTTGTCGGGATCGATTTCCACACGAATCTTGGCGTGGCTCATGGACAGCAGGGTGTCCAGTATCATGCGTACGGAAAAAACCTTTCCGGAACCGAGCCTGATGAGGCGTCCATTTTCTCCATTGAAGCCCGCGGCGGCAACATATCTTGCCATATCACGAACATCGGAAAAATCTCTTCGGGAAGACAGATTTCCAACCCGTATAACGGGCTCTGACTTCCCGGCCTCGATGCGCGCGACCTGTCTGGCAAAATCGGGAGCCACGAATTGGGGATCCTGGCCGGGTCCGGTGAAATTAAAGGCACGTACCGGAACCACGGTAAGTGAATCACCGGCATTGAACAAGGTGCCCAGCATCTCCATGGCGGCTTTTGACAGCGCATAGGGGCTGCGAATGGATAGCCGGGGGCCTTCCGGTGTTACTTCCATTTTCAAACCGGCTATCTCCGCGGAAGACATGGCAAGGACCCGTCCCCGGGGCACATAATCCGCCATGGCCTCCAGGACATGCAGGGATCCCAGGAAATTGACTTGATAGGTGAGCAATTGATGAGTCCATGAATAGCCCACATTGGTAATCGCCGCCAGGTGAAAAACCTGATCCGGCTTCCATTCCCGGATGACATCAAAAACCGCCTCACGATCACGGATATCCACCTGACGTACTTCCATACCGGCTATATCCGATACGACTTCATCGGTAATACCGAATAACCGGTATCGTGAATCCCGGGACAGGTAACCGGCCAAGTGGCGTCCCAGGAATCCAGTGCAACCGGTGATCAATACCCTATGCATGGTTCACTCCGGAATGGCGTTGCCCATTAACTGGGATACCATACCCAGATTTCCCAGAGAAAAGCCAAAACGGAATTGGAAGTCATTTTCTCCGTTGCGCAGGAACACTTTGAATTCGCCCTGGAAACGAATGCATTGATAATCATAGAAAAGCATTACGGAACCCAGACGAAATTTCTTCTCGGTAAAATCGTAATCCACCGCGGAGCGCATTTTTAAGGGAAAACCCGGGAAATTGAAGCCCAGATTGCCCCGTACAAGAGTGCGGTTAAATACGTAATTCGAGATCTGGTAGGGATTTTTATAGTAGCTGAACGTTACCGCTCCATGAATCCTTTCCTGGGGATCCTTGTATGACATGGAAACGTCAAAGTTGCGGAAATCCTTGATATAGTAATTATACGAAGCCCGTACATCCAGGGATAATCCCTGCAGGGGACGTATACGCAAACTGTTCTCAAGTTCTGAAAATTCAGGATATTCGCCGTCAATCTTCAGAAAGTAGTTGGCTTCGGCGGAATCGATAAAGTATCGCTGGGTTACGGTGTGTCGCAAAACCTCTCTGGCGGAATCATCGGAATTCCGTTTTTTCAGCAGCAGGGCGTGACTGAGAGAAAAACTCACATATGAGTATGGAGGAAAATCATACCTGTCGACTTTGAGCAGTCGCTCGAGATCTTCGGGATCGATCTGGTCAACGTAACGAACCACCATTTCGGGTTCGATCACATGTTTCAGGCGAAAATGTTTTGTACCGAATATCCGGAAAAACCTGGGCCCTTCCAGCTTTATCTGGGCCTGATTGTAGTAGAGATGCAGCGGCTCGTCAACGATTTCATTGCTTTCGGGATCAATGCTTTTGGCGTAAAAGTTATTCCTGGACTCCAGGTTGACCGAAGTGTTCAGCCATGGTGTTTTCAAGAGATTCAGCGTATAACTGGGGACCACATTGATCCGTTGCGAAGTGATATCGCTGGCATATTCCGGCTCCCCCACATAGGTGATTCCGGACCGCCGTACTCTCTCCAGGGAGAGTCGCATGGACAGATAGCCCGGAATCGGACCCAACTGCTGCTGATTCAGGTTCAAATCAACTCCAGGCAACGTTTCCACCACCCGGGAAGAATTGTTGAAGGTATAATAGGTTTCATTTCGAGAAGCTTGGGCGGAAAACGTAATGTTCCGATATTTGGAACTCCATTGGGCGGCGGAACCGAAGCGGGTCATCAGCACGGTATCGAAATTGTTATTGAACAGTCTCAGAAAATTCGGATCACTGGGGTAATTGGCCTTTACCACGAGACGCGATTCCAGGAAATTGATGTCGATCTGGTTATTCGCCTCCAGGTAGTAATCTGATTTGCTGTCGGGATTGATCTCATTGCCTTCCTTATATGTGAGCCAATAGAAACGGATTCTCCCGTTCATTGACGGGAACATGTAGCGGAACTCCTGACCCAGTCCCCACCCGGCTTTGCTGTAATAATCGGCGTTTAGCGTCAGGTCCAGATTTGAGCGGATATTCCAGAAAAAAGCGTTCTGGATAAAAAATCCGCGCTGGCTTGAAGATCCTATGCCGGGAAATAGAAATCCCGTGGATTTCCCGTCGGGATCTATGGGATACCGCATATACGGCAAATAGAGAATCGGCACTTTCTTGATGCGAATGGTCGCCGATTTCATTTCAATATAACGCTCTTTGACAATCTTGCCTTTGCGGCATTTTATTTCCCAGCGAGGTACCCGCTGGTTACAGGAGGTAAAGGTGAGTCGATCGAATCGGATGGTCTCCGCTCCGGTCATGTTCAGTCGATCGGAAGAGTAGGCCACCGATGGCGGCATCATCCCGACAGCCTCCTCAATCACTCCGGTCTGGTCCTTTAATTGAAAAGTCAGTCGAGAACCGCTGATCACCGATTCGTCGGATGTTATGGTCACCCGCCCATCAGCGGTCAGGGTCCGCTTATCCGGCTGGTATTCCACTTGATCCGCATAGATTCTATATGTTTTCCAGCGCACTTCCACGTGCCCCAGATAAACCATTCCACTATCCGAAAAGCGGGTTTCATCGGCCAGAATCAGTGGACGTGAGTCCGATTCCTTTCCGTCTTCACGTTTCTTTTTGGCTTTTGCCGCCCGGCGTGCTTTCTTCTTTTCGATTTTCTTTTGCCGGTCCGTCTGGGCCTGAACGGGGGCAGCCATGAACTGGAAACTGAAAATGCAGGTGAGCATTAGTATGACGGCTGTTTTCATGAATCACAAATTTACCATAGTTAGCGAGATGGAATCAACTTTCCATCGCGGGTGCAAGTGATTGACACAAAGACTTTTCTTGGAATAAAATGCTATATGCTGAAAATATCACTTTCCGGCTTGCCCGGTGCCGGAGTGAACGCACTGCTGACGGAAACACGAAAGATTCTGGGCCTTAAATCCCGTGTTGAAATCGTTGAACCTGTTCGGCTGAAGAACCCCTACGACAACTCTTCCTATTCGGGATTCATCAGTTGTTTTTTTGATATATCCACACAGATCAACGAAGAAAGCGCCAAATCCGTCACAAATCCGGACCTTCTTGTATCCAACCGTTCCATACTGGACCACTGGGTTTTCTGGAACCGGGAAATGCGCAACAAAACCCGAACCCCCCAATTGAATGAAAAGCATGAGCTGATCCAACACATGGTATCGTATTGGATGCCTTCCTACGATCGTTTTTTCCTGCTTCGCCTTGACCTCCGGATGCTGAAGCAAAGGCTGGGACCCGCCGCTTCCAGCGAGTATTCCAATGAAGACCTCATCGAGCTGGAAGAAGTGTATCAGGAAATAATTAAATCAATGGGAGTGGAAGTCGTGGAGATCTGGAATAACGGATCCATTGATGAAACCGCTCAGAAAATGATAAGCGCTCTCGGGGATACCCTTCCCCGGGGTTGACCCGTTTCAAGTCAGTGTCACTTCAGGCGATTTTTTTTAAGATTTGTCAAAATTGTTTTGAACATTTTTTTTATTTTACTTGATTTGTCCCCCTAATTGATCATAAAATATAGGCCCATGACGAAAAGGTTGGACATACGGTTAGCGGGCTTCAATGTGGATGCCGATATATTGAAATCACTCCCCCGGGATTCTTCTTTACCGCTTACTCCGGAAACTCTCAGCGCCGCTTATGCCCGGATCAGCCGTAGTTCCCTTTCGGTTCATGACCTTCGTGTCCAGGCACGCAGCGAAGTCACCCGGTCCAGGCGATCCAATTCCCGGATTATTTTTGACATGGGACATCACTCGATTGCTGAACATGCGGTGTTCAACTTCGACATCATGGGGATTTCCCGCCTGGCCATGGAAGAGATCGAGAGTATGCGCCTGGTTTCCTTTACGGAGAAATCCCAGCGATACGTTAAGCTGGAAGGAGAAACCCTGCTGCCAGAGGAAATTCGGGATACCGCACTGGAAAAGGTATTCCTCGAAGTTACCTCCATGCAGAACGGGTTTTACCGCGATGCCCTGGAGACCATCGAGAATCATCTACTGGAAAAACTTTCCAATTCCACTGATGGAAAGCCCGATCCCAAGGAAATACGCAACCTGGCCAAAGAGGATGCCCGCTACGGATTGGGCCTTGCCACCAGAGGCCAATTGGGCATGACCATCAACGCCCGCAATCTGGAGTACCTTCTTCGAAAAGCTTCCCTCAGCAGTCTGAGGGAAGTTCGATCCGTCGGCGAAAAGCTGTATGAACTGGTTTCTCCGGTGGCGCCCTCACTCATATTGTTTCCCAAACCCTCGGAATTTGACAAAGGGCTGAAAGAGAAGTTTCCCCGAGAACTGGATTCCATCTCCCGGGAAATTCCGGTATCTACAGATCAATCGAATCGCATGCTGGAGGCTCCGGAGAATGGGGACGAAAAACTGCTTACCGCCCTGTTTTCCCGTGTCCTTGGTGTTTCCTGGAATGAAGCACGTAAAATGGTTTCGGATCTGGATGACGCCCGCAAACAATCGTTGTTCCGCGGCATTTTCCATGATTCCGAATTCTTCGATTCCATGCCCAGGGAGTTTGAAATACCTTTCTTTACGTTTGAAGCAGTTGTCAGCGCAAGCTGCTACGCCCAGTTAAAACGCCACCGCATGGCCACGATTCTCCCCGGCCCGTACATGCCCGTTCTCGGTTACACGCTCCCCGATGTATTCAAGGAAACCCGTCTGGATGAATATTTCAGAAAAATAACAACAACGACTGAATCCGCCTATCGGCGTCTATGCGACATGCACCCCATGGCCGCCGCTTACGTTTTGACCAACGCGCATTGCCGCAGAGTCACCATTCAAATGAACCTGCGGGAAATCTATCATTTCGTCCGCCTGCGTTCCGACGCCCATGCGCAATGGGATATCCGTAACCTTTCCCGATGGCTTGAAAACGAAGTTCGTCGTTTCATGCCCCTGGCATCAATGATCCTTTGCGGAAAAAGCGATTTCACTGCCAGATACAGCGAGATTTTCAATAAAAAACCGCATCACCGTATATAGGAGAGTGTTTCATGGCTGAAAAATCATTTAACGCCTTTGAAATGGCGCAAAAACAGTTTGACACCGTAGCGGAGCAACTGGGGCTCGATCAGGGTACCCGGGATCTGCTGCGTACCCCCCACCGTGAATACCATTTCACAATTCCGGTCCGTATGGATGATGGCTCCACCAAAGTCTTTCAGGGCTTCCGCGTGCAGCATAACGATGCCCGGGGTCCCAGCAAGGGCGGGATTCGCTTCCACCCTCAGGAAACAGTGGATACCGTACGGGCTCTTGCCACCTGGATGACCTGGAAATGCGCCGTGGTTGATATTCCTCTCGGGGGCGGCAAGGGCGGAGTTATTTGTGACCCCCACAACCTTTCCATGCGCGAGCAGGAACAGATCTGTCGCGGATGGGTACGCCAGGTTGTTCGCAATGTAGGCCCCGTCCAGGACGTACCGGCTCCGGACGTCATGACCAACGCTCAGCACATGATCTGGATGATGGATGAGTATGAAAAGATCATGGGTGGCAAATACCCCGGATTCATCACCGGCAAGCCCGTAGGCGTGGGTGGTTCGTTGGGACGCACCGAAGCAACCGGTTTTGGACTTATGTACACCCTGCGGGAAGCTTTAAAGGAACTGGGAGTGGACATCACCACCACCACCGCTTCTTTCCAGGGTTTCGGCAATGTCTCGCAATACGCCATCCAGCTTTTCCATGAATATGGCGGCAAGGCCATCTGCGTTTCCTGCTGGGATCAGCAGGACCAGACCTCCTACGCTTTCCGCAAAATGGATGGAATCAATTTGGATGAATTGCGGAGTATCACCAACAAGTTTGGTGATATCGACAAAGCCAAAGCAAAGGAACTGGGTTATGAGATCCTTGATGGAGATGCCTGGATCGAGCAGGAAGTCGATATCCTGGCCCCCTGCGCCCTGGATAACCAGGTAAATAAAAACAATGCAGGCAAGATCTCCAAGAAGGTCAAGGTAATCGCCGAAGGCGCCAACGGTCCCACCACTCCCGAGGCCGACAAAGTAATCCAGGAACGGGGAATATACGTTATTCCCGATTTTCTGGCCAATGCCGGCGGCGTTACCTGCAGCTATTTCGAACAGGTCCAGTGCAACATGAACTACTTCTGGACCAAGGAAGAGGTTTTGACCAAGCTTGATCAGATCATGTCCAAAGCGTTTCATGAAGTACACCGCCTGCACAAGCAGAAAAAGGTGTATATGCGTGACGCCGCATATATGATCGCCATTCAACGCGTTGCCGAATCCTGCCGTATTCGCGGCTGGGTCTGACGGCGTTGCCCGCGGCGGGGAGGTTATCCTCCCCGCCGTTTTATCCCCCATTTTTTTTCAAAGTGTTCTATAATCTCTATTTGAGATAAAAAATGGAATCATCAGGAAAGGATACGCTACAAGACTGCACGCACAAGCCGGAATGGCGCATTGTCATCGAATTGCTTGAGAAAGTGGACATTGTGTTGCTGAACCGTCTGTTGCGGCGCATGATCTACTACCTTTTCAAAAGAAATGTCGATGAGATCACCAAGGTTCTGCAACTTCTGGAACCTTCTTTCGCTTCCGGCGACCCGTCCAACTCTTTGTACTCCAATGTCCCCAATCCCAAGATCGATCTTCAATCCCTCAGGCATTTTACGCATGAGATATTCAAAATAGCCGAGGAACACCTGCCCCAGGAAGAGATCACCCGCCAAATCCATTCCTGGATGGCCCAGGAACGCAGCCGTTTCCTGTCCATAGCCCTTGAAAACATCAACATTTCTCTCATGGACATTCGGGAAACCATCAACCGGTTCATGAATATCCCCCGGGGGGAAAGCTACCTGTCCCCCGATGAATTCATGAATATCCGCGTGGCCCTGATCCGGAGATTCTTTTCGAATAACCTGCAATTCATCAATGTGGCCAAGCATTACATCAAAGTAGTCGATTTCCATGAAATCCTTTCAAAGACCATAGGACCGGGGAAGGGAAGTGGAAAACTGGGAGGCAAGAGTTCCGGCCTGATATTGGCATCCCGCATACTCGAAGCCGAGCGCAAAAACAATCCCGCCCTGGAAAATGTACACATCCCCCGCAGTTGGTATATCACATCAGACACCATCATGGAGTTTATCCATACCAATGCCCTGGAAGAGGTAATCAGTATAAAATATCTGGAAACTCCGGAAGTCCGCGCGGGATACTCCTATCTTCAACAACTATTCAAACACGCCTATTTCCCCCCCGAAAATATCAGCCAGCTTGAATCCATGCTGGATGACATTGGTGACAACCCCATTATCGTACGCTCTTCAAGCCTGTTGGAAGACAGTTTTGACGCGGCGTTTTCCGGAAAATACAAAAGCCTTTTCCTGTCCAATTCGGGCACCCGGGCGGAACGTCTATCCACGCTCCTGGATGCCATCGCCGAGATATTCGCCAGCACTTTCGGTCCGGATCCCATTGAATACCGCAAGGAGCGGGGATTGCTCGACTTTCAGGAAGAGATGGGTATTCTGATCCAGGAAGTCGTCGGCACCCGGGTAGGCAAGTATTTCGCCCCAACATTCGCCGGTGTGGCATTCAGTCGCAACGAATTCCGATGGTCTCCCCGCATCAATCGCCGGGACGGCATGGTGCGTATGGTTATGGGACTGGGTACCCGTGCGGTTGACCGGGTCGGTGACGATTACACTTTCCTGGCCTCTCCCGGCAAACCCGGGCTGAAGGTCAACATCAAATATGAAGACCTCATCAAGTATTCTCAGTCCAAAATTGATGTTCTGAATCTTGCTAGTAACCAGTTTGAAACCCTTTCCATCTCACAATTTTTATCCGACTTCTCAAACGAATTTCCTGGGGTGGAAAAAGTGGTTTCCCTCGACCGGCAGGGAACCCTCGTTCCCCCGGTGGGAACCCTGTTGAACGTGAATGAGGATGAACTGGTGGTGACTTTCCAGAACCTCACCGACAAATCGAATTTTTTCTCCCAGATACATGCAATTATCAATCTGCTGGAAGCCGCACTCCAGACTCCGGTGGATGTGGAGTTCGCTTCCGACGGAAACAACCTCTATATTCTGCAATGCCGGCCGCAATCCCAAGTTCGGAGTCATACCGAGGTGCCGGTTCCGGCGGATATTCAAAAAGACCGCTTGCTCTTCCGGGCCACCCGTTTTGTGTCGCCCGGATCACTGCCGGAAATCCAATACATCGTATATGTTGATCCCAATGGCTATGCGAACCTTTCTTCAGCCGAAGAGATGAAGCAGGTTGCGGTCATTATATCCCGGCTCAACCGCATGATTCCCAAACGCAGTTTCATCCTTATCGGGCCGGGACGCTGGGGGTCCCGAGGGGACATCAAGCTTGGGGTTCCGGTTTCATACAGCGACATCAACAATGCCGCAATGATTACGGAAATGGCATTGCTTAAAAACGGGTACGTGCCGGAACTATCGTTTGGAACCCATTTCTTTCAAGACCTGGTGGAAGCGGATATCAGGTACCTGCCCCTGTATCCCCATGAGGATGGTTGCCTTTTCAACCTGGATATGTTGACGAGAGCTCCCAATCAGCTGGCCCGATTCTGTCCCGAAGAAAAATCAATGGAAAGCGTCGTCAGAGTGGTTCATAGCGAAGATCTGCTTCCCGGCTCGGTATTCACGGTGGCCATGGACAGTGAAAACAGCGTTGCCGTGGCTTTCCTCCGCGAAGTCAGTCGATGATTCCGATTTCCCTGCCGGTTTTCTGAAAAGCTTCTATGGCCACATCGATATGTTCCGGGGTATGCGCCGCCGATAATTGCACCCGGATACGCGACTGTCCTCTGGGCACTACCGGGAAAAAGAAGCCCACCGCGTATATACCATTCTCATACAACCGGCGGGCAAACTTCTGGGCCAATACCGCATCATTCTCGAATCGCCTGAACATAATGGGAACAATGGGATGAATGCCGGGTATGATGTCGAAGCCCGACGTTTCCATGGCGGCCCTGAATCTTCGCGTGTTATCCATCAAGCGTTCACGGAGATCCGCACTGCCATCCAACAATTCGAAAGCGGCGATGGCCGCATTTACAATGGAAGGAGCCAGAGTATTGGAAAACTGGTAAGGCCTGGATTTCTGGCGCAAAAGGTCAATGATTTCCTTGTGGCCGGTTGTGAATCCCCCGGAAGCTCCGCCCATGGCTTTGCCAAGAGTCGAGGTGATGATATCCACCGCATCGAGAACACCGCAATGATCCGCGGCTCCTCTGCCGTTCGGTCCAAAAAAACCGGTGGCGTGTGATTCATCCACCATCACCATGGCCCCATATGACTTGGCCAGTTCGACGATGTCCTCCAGGAGGGCGATATCACCATCCATGGAGAATACACCGTCCGTTACGATCAGTATGCGCCTGGCGGCGGTACCGGCCGATACCGACGTAGCTTCCTCCAGGGATCTTTCCAGGCAGGTCATGTCTCCGTGAGGAAAAACGTAACGCCTGGCTTTTGATAAGCGGATGCCATCAATAATACTGGCGTGATTCAGGGAATCGCTGATCACCGCATCATCCGGACCCAGGATTGTCTCAAATAAACCGCCATTGGCGTCAAAACATGAAGAATACAGAATAGAATCGTCTTTTCCGTGAAAATCGGCGATTTTTTTCTCCAGCTTTTTATGCAGGTCCTGAGTACCGCATATAAAACGCACTGAAGCCAATCCGAAACCGTGACTGTCCAGAGCTTCCCGGGCCGCCTGAATCATGCGGGGATGGTTGGCCAGGCCGAGGTAATTATTGGCGCAGAAATTCAACACTTCCCGGGGCTGGGCACCACGCGGATATTCAACCTGGATCCCTGCTTTTTGATCCGAGAGGATTACCCGTTCATCCTTGAACAGGCCATCGGTCCGCATATCTTCTACTTCTTTCGTAAAACCATCTTTCAAATGTTCGAACATGATTCACCTCTTCGGCAAATGGATCCCATTCGGAAATTGCCTGATCGTATACCGAAAACGCAACGCAACATTGAGAACATGTGCCCGATCTTTTCCGGATTGGTATGGGGTACGCGAAAAAAAAAGGCCGGCTATTTACCACGGTAACATCTGGCGGGCGCCTGGTGCGATCGATGCCTTTCAGGTTTCCCTTATTCGGGTAAAGGAATTTATACCCCAGATTCCCTCTTCCTGTCAAGTTTCGACCCGGTCTTCTCTGTTGACTTCCTTACTCCCCATGGCTATAATGAACAGACTTTTCATCCAGGCTATCATGGAAGAGATCAAGGCACCTGAAGGATTTGATTCCGGCATTTTCAAACTGATCGAGAAGCACACCGAAGATCTCGAAGCTGCTTTTCACATCCATCTCTCTACCCGGGGATCCAAACTCATGTTCAACGGGCCCAAAGCAGCCCGGGAGCGCTTCCGGGATTACATGGAAAAGCTTTTCGCCCGATCCAGAGAAGAAAAAGGCCTCAGTCGCAGCGAATTCGAATTGTCACTCAATATGGCCCTAAACGGCCGACTCGATTCCATGGATCATGAGATCCGCAATCCCGCCAGCATCCACATCAACGGCCGCGAGGTTTTCCCTCGCACTCTCAACCAGAAGCATTATCTGGAGGCCATGGAGAAAAGCACTCTGACTTTTGGAATCGGTCCCGCGGGCACGGGCAAAACCTTTCTCGCCATCGCCGAAGCCTTGAACCGCCTTCTCTCCCGCGAAGTGGATCGCATCGTGCTCACCCGCCCGGTGGTTGAAGCCGGCGAGAAGTTGGGTTTCCTGCCCGGAGATATCCAGCAGAAAGTCAATCCGTATTTTCGCCCTCTATACGACGCTCTATACGATCTGATCGGTTTTGAAAAGACTTCCGATCTGATAGACAGGGAAATCATTGAGATCGCCCCTCTGGCGTACATGCGCGGCCGGACCATCAATAACGCTTTCATTATCCTGGATGAAGGCCAGAACACATTGACCTCACAGATGAAGATGTTCCTGACCCGCTTCGGCGCCAACTCCAGGGTGGTGATAACCGCTGATATTTCACAGATAGACCTCCCGGATCCCAGAAAATCGGGAATTTTTCGGGCCATCAAGATTCTGAACAATATCAAGGGAATACGTATCTCGACGCTTACCGCCCGAGATGTGGTGCGCCATCCTCTGGTCCGGCGTATCATAGACGCTTATGACCAGGTGGATCAGTCATGAAACTTCCCATATCCTTTTCTCCATCGCCCCGGGGCGACACGAACGTTTCTCCGGTTATTAATCGCGCTTTCTGGATAACCTTCGCCGTTTTGACTCTTCTTATCGCCTATTTCCTCTATCTTCCGGAGAGTACTCCAGACATTGACAACGATCTGAAAGCCGGCGATATCGCCAGGAAGGATATTATCGTCCCCAGGGATGTCACGCTCCAGGATAACTTCAGCACCAGGGAAAAAATCAATACCGCCAGGAAAAGCGTTGCGCCTGTCTATGAAGCCTATTCACCTTCCATATCCGCACCCCGTCTGCGTCTTAACGACTGGTTCGAGTTTATCCGCAAGAACCGCCGTCGCTATATCCGAGAAAACTCCACTCTTGACGCGATTCGCAGTGAAATGGAAAAGGATTTCGGCTTTGATTTCCCACCCCGTGAAGCTGAGGCTCTCCTCAGGACCACGGCCTTTTCCCGCATCGACCTCAATCAATTGGTGAATCTCATGACGTCGTTGCGTCAAACCGGCATCATCGCTTCCAAACTTGGGGCGGCGAAAAAGCCCGACGGAACGATTCAGCGCTATCAGGAAGGGATGGAGCCTCGCATTCTCAACATAGAAACCCTTTATGATCTCAAAGACGCACGAACCACTCTTGAAAGATTTTTGCGCAGCCAGGCGCTCACGACTTCGCAGATTCGTTTGATTTTGCCGGTACTCATGGAATTTGTTGACGTGAACCTGTCCTATTCCCCGAATCTGACCAACACCGCCAGGGAAACCGCCGGCGGTGCCGTGAACCCGGTAATGATCAAACTCAAGGCCGGAAAGGTAATCCTCCGCAAGGGAGATGAAGTCACTCCCGCCCAAATGCGCCTGATCCGCCTGATTTCCCTGGAAGCCCAGAGCCGCAGGCAGAGAATGCCGGACTTTTTTCTGATTCTGGCGGTCATGTCCATGCTTCTCTATTTTTTGATACGCCTTTCCAGCATGCCTCCCAGCTCAACTCTTAATGACGAGAAAGTTCCGTTGGTAATGATCGTCACCCTGATGGTCAGCGCCGGGATTTATCGCATATCGGTATTTTTGCTGCCTCTGATCGCCAAAAACCTGTCCATCCTTTCGGGACTTGATGCCCACGGAATCCTGCTGGCGGTTCCGTTCGGAGCCGGCGCTCTGATCATCGCGTTCACTTTCAACCTGCACAGCGCGGTGATTTTTTCTTTCGCGAATTCCCTGGCCGGTGCCATTATTTCAGGCTGGGACTTCAAAATAAGCATCTATATCCTGCTCGGCAACCTGGCTGTCTGCTTCGGAATCGAATACTACCAGCGAATCAAACGCTCTCCCATACTGAAAGCCGCCGTGTTCTGGCTGCTTCCGGTCAACCTGACGGTTATTCTGCTCATGGATCTCTCCAGTTCCGATGCAACAACGGATACGGGACTGATGCTTATTCATTTGGGCATGGGAGCATTTTCCGCTTTGTTATGCCCAATCCTGGCAACGTTCATTATTCCCCTCTGGGAAATCCTCTTCAAACTTGTCACCGACCTCAAACTGATCGAGCTCACCAATCTGAACCTGCCCATATTCCGCCGCATGCTCGAGAACGCTCCAGGCACGTATCATCACTCCCAGATGGTTGCTTCCCTTTCCGAGTCCTGCGCCCAGGAATTACACCTTTCGCCCCTCCTGCTTACCTCCATGGCCCTTTATCACGATATCGGAAAAATCGGCAATCCCCAGTTTTTTACGGAAAACCAGTCCATATATCCTGACCCGCATGAACAGATGTCTGCCCTTGAAAGCGCCAAGATGATCATCACCCACGTCTCCGACGGTTTGGAAGAAGCCCGCAAACTCAAACTTCCGCAACCCGTACGCAACGCCGTTCTTCAGCATCACGGCACCAAGACGGTGCGTTATTTCTATGACAAAGCCCTTGAAGAGGCCAACGTCGACACCGATGAGATCGATATTGGACTTTTCCGCTATCCCGGACGCAAACCCCAGGATATAGAGAACGCCGTCATCATGCTGGCGGATCAGGTCGAAGCCGCTTCCAAAACCCTGGCTTCACCCACCGATGATGAGATCCGCAATGTCATACGCCAGATCGTCGTTTCCAACGTGGAGGAGAACCAGTTTGACGAATGCCGTGGATTGACTCTTCACGCCCTGAACGTCATTGCCGCCAGTTTTTACAAGAAGCTTTCGTCCATCTACCATATGCGGGTCTCATATCCTGGATTTGATTTCAGTGACAATGGAAACAATGATTCAAATTAGTGACACCACCGATTCCATTCATGTCCAGGCCTTACGGGAAGACGCCGAATCGGTGGCATCCCGGCTGCGATTGGAGGGAAATGTGACCGTGCGCATCGGTTCTCGCGACGAGTCCCACGAGCTCAACCTGCGATACCGGGGAATTGACGCCCCTACCGACGTCTTGAGTTTTCCCATCGGCGAGGAGTTCCCCGACGGCTTCTATTGCGGAGACATCCACATCTGCCTGCCGGTTGCCCGGGAACAAGCCGTTTCCGCCGGTCACTCGCTGGCTCAAGAGTTGAGAACCCTTGTGGTTCATGGACTTCTCCACCTGGCCGGCTATGACCATGAAAAGGATGACGGAGAGATGATGCGTCTTCAGGATGAGGCGCTTGCCGAACTGCCGCCCATCCCGGGGGAAGGAAATCCCGGGTAATGGCTCCGGCGTTCACTGATTTCCGCTTCGGTACCGCGGGTTGGAGTTACGAGGATTGGAAAGGTACGGTTTACCCTGTTCCGGAACCTCCCGGTTTTTCGCCTTTGCGTTTCATGGCCGATCGCTTCGATTTCATTGAAGTAAACACGACCTTTTACCGCATACCCCCTCCCAGGTTGGCTGAAGGCTGGAGCCATCAGGTTCGAGATCATCCGAACTTTATGTTCTGGATCAAGTTGAACCGTGGATTCACCCACGATAGCGGGACATGGGATCCTTCCCTACCTTCCGCCTTCCGCAGCGCCATCGCCCCGCTGGAGGAAGCGGGGAAACTGGCGGGAATCCTTGCCCAATTCCCCTATTCCTTTCATCAGACCGATGCGAATCAAGCAAGGCTGTCGAAATTGCGCGAACACTTCCCGGAAACACCTCTGGCCGTCGAGTTCCGTCACCGTTCCTGGAATCGGGACCACGTATTGTCCCGGCTTCATGAACTGGACATATGCTGGACCAACATCGATCAACCCCGGGTATCCCGGTCCCTGCCTCTTACCGAGAATTCCTCCAGGGCCGGTTTCGAGTATCTTCGCCTCCACGGACGCAATGCCGCCGAGTGGTTTTCGGGCTCCGGTCGGGATGCCAGATACGACTACGACTATTCAGCGGCGGAGCTGAAAGAGATTGCCCGGTCAGCGATAAATATCGGTAAAAAGTCCTCCGGATCGGTATATATATCCGGCAACAACCACTACAAGGGACAAGCGGTACGGAACCTCAAAGCTCTCAAGGATATTCTCGACGCCATGCAGGGAAACATTTCGTGAAAGAATTTTCTGATTCGGGGGGCAAATCCAGTGTACTCCGGAATGATTTCCGGGTGGGAATGCCTTTTTCGCTACTTTGTAAATATCGGGGTGAGAGGATTCGAACCTCCGACCTCACGGTCCCGAACCGTGCGCGCTACCAGGCTGCGCTACACCCCGAAACAAAAGGCAATTGTACCACAATCGGGGCTCGGGACAAAGGGTGATCAGCGGGTTTTAAAAAGGTTCCAGCTTTCAATCCATCCCCGGATAACCGCGTTTCTTTCTCTACATTCCGGATCTACCTTACCTTCCCGCCGAAATATATCTCCCAGGTTTTTGGCCAACCCCTGATCCGCGGCGTTTTTTACCTTCTGGAAAAGTGCGTCCTGGTAGCCTCGGGCAATAAAAAATCCGGCCAGATCGTAAAAATGAAAAAGCCTGACGATCAGATCCATGGCCCGGTATATTTCCAGAGCCGAATTTAAAACTCCGGAAGACATGATATGACGCCACACGACTTTCTTGGTAATATGCAGTCCGTACAAAACTTCACTCAGGGGGAAGCGTTCCAGGTACCTTGTTTTGCCCAGCAGCGTGTATTCCCTGCCGATTTCACTGCTGCCGGTATCCATGTCCAGCCAATTCCCAAGATTCTCATATACCCTGCGACTCCGCTCCCTTAACTCCTCATCCGTAAATCGCCGGTACGTGGGGGTGAATGTACTGGAACGTATCTCCCTTGTCCAATGCTCCGCCAGAACATCCGCATTGTTTTCAATGACATGAACAAGTTGCTCGTTGATCATGCCCCCTCCCCTTTGGGATCAACCAATATTAATATGCCCGCAAAGATGGGGGTTTTCAACTATTTTGGGCCGGGATCAATCCTCTCTGGACAGCACCTTCAAATATACGTTGCGATTTCTCGGACCGTCGAATTCACAAAAAAACACGGTTTGCCAGCGTCCCAGGACAGGTGCGCCGTTCTCGACCATAAGAAGAACTCCGGATCCGATCAACGATGCCATGATATGTGCAGCCGAATTGCCTTCGGCATGCTGGAAACCGGGCATTTCCGGCACCGCCTTTTTCAGGAAATGAATCATGTCCTCTGGAACATGGGGATCGGCTTTCTCGTTTACCGTTACAGCCGCGGTTGTATGGGGGCACCACACGTATATGGTCCCGGACCGCAGGTTCATTGCCGCGATGAATCGCCGTATTCCTGAACCTATATCCACAAACTGATGCCGATCCCCGGTATTGACGGCAAGGGATGCGTGGCCGGACATGATCTATAGATCCAATTGTTCTTCCAGGCGTCGCTGTTCCATGATGCGTTCATTCAATTCCCGCATATAGTTGTACGCCTTACGGTTTCCGAAACGGGTATATGCTTCCCGCGCTTTTCTCCAGGCCTCCTCCAGCCGTCCGCGGATTTCCGCGGCGAAGGCCAGGTTGTACATGGCTTTTCCCGCCATTTCCAGGTCCTGACCCGCGGAGACACCGGTCCATAGAACTTCTGCGGCATCCCAATCACCGGCCCGGACATGGCGGGCTGCGGTTTCGAATTCCGGGCAACCCTTGCTGTAATAGGTCCGGGTCAACGTAATCCAGGTGGGTGCGATGCGTTCTCCGTACCGTAAGCCGGAATAAAAGCCCGCCTGGTTAATGGCTTCCCTCTTGTCGGGCAGACGCCGCATGGCCTCGCGCCGGGTCTTTCCCGATCCCCGCCAGCTTTTGCGGTCATGATAGATCTCCGCATCGATCACGCGACGGGAATCAGGCACATAAATTCTCCACCCGGAACCGACATTGATGGTCAGCCTCAAATAATGCCGGCGTGGCTTATCATCACCGTCCTTTTTGCGGGAAAGGTTATGTTTCAGGCGGATATCGGAATCAAAATAGTCCAGGACGATCAAGGCGTCCAATCGATACCGGTCGCATATCCTTCGTACCACTTCCCAGGGCAGGTCCCGGGGTTGCCGGCTCAGGCTCATACCGCCGGTGCGCTCTCCGTAGATAACCACCGGAGTGAATCGCGGAGATTCGTTCAACTTTTCCGCCAGCCCTTTCAGACAATACTCAGCCGCCACGGCGTCCGCCATGATTGATTCCCGGGTAAGGAATCCCTCGGCCAGATCGGTGATCCGCTGACTGTGGCGACGTGAATGGTCCATGATTCCCACGTGTTCAATATTCCGGTCTATGGGTATCTGTGCCGGCACCAACACCTGCAATGGTACGCTGGAAACCGAGCACCCCGAAAACAAGGCCGCGATACCGACGGACAAACATAGCACGGCAATAGACAAACCTGCTTTTTTCATAAGAAAAGTATACTTTTCCCGGCAATTATAGACAAGGGCGTCCCGGCGGAGATCTATGGATCGTATTGCTTACGCAATTGACGCAACGCGATGCAGGCGTCGCGGTACCCGACGCTGATCAGTTCCTTGATCCGGAAAGTATTGACCATGTTGAACCTTGAAAGATCCGGAGCGATCAGAAAATCAGCATGTTCCGTCTGCAATCTGGTCGCGTTCAGCAACATGAAATCAAATGTTTTTAATAACACTTCCACGATATTTCGGGGCCGTCTGCATTCTATTTTGGCGTTTAGATCCACTCCCAACAAAAAGTCCGCCCCCATCTTCAGCAGGGGGGACAGGGGAACATTCTCCACGACGCCGCCATCCACAAGCATACGCCCATTGATTTCCACGGGAACGAATACCCCGGGCACACATGTGCTCGCCATGACCGCTTGGGCCAAATCACCCGAATCCAGCACGACTTTCTCACCACTGGCTATGTCCGTGGCGACCATGGCCAAGGGGATCCGGGTATCCTCGAAATACATTTCCCCCAGGTGCTCTCTCACGATATTGCCGATTTTCGCGTTTGAAAGAAGTCCGAAACGACTCAAGCGTATGCGGGATATATCGAACCAGTTCATTTCCATTGCCAGGGATTCCATTTCCCTCCAGGACAATCCTCCGGCATAGAGAGCACCGACCAGCGCACCGACACTTGTTCCCGCCACAAACCGAATCGGGATATCCGCTTCTTCCAGGGCACGCAAAACCCCGATATGGGCCCCCCCCAGTACGGCACCGCCACCCAGAGCCAGGCCCACTCCCTTGAAAGGATTATTCATCCTGCTGCTTTCGCCGTTCGGCAATCAAAGGGGGAAACGGGATTGGCCGCCGTCAACCACCAGAGCCTGGCCGTGAATGAAAGAAGCCGCCGGAGATGCCAGCCATACGGCAGCCCGGGCGAACTCTTCGGGGGTGCCCATCCGTCCCAATGGAATGGCACCGGTCACCTTATCTATTTCCGTTTCCATTGATGTGCCGTTGGTCCGGACCCTGCTCTCCAGCAGTTGCTCGACCCTGGCGGTTTTCGTCCATCCCGGATGGATACTGTTCACCCGGATCCCCGTTGGCCCCAATTCATCCGCCAGGGACTTGGTCATACCCACCACCGCGGGACGCAGGGCATTCGATAATGTCAGGTTGTCCACCGGCTGTTTTACCGAAATCGATTGGGAAGCCACGATACTCCCCTCCCCCTGGGTGATCATAATCGGAACCACGGCCCGACAGAGACGCACGGCACTCATAATGGTCAGGTTTACGGCATCCAGCCACTGGGATTCTTCCAGGTCCATGAACCTCCCCGGAGCCGGACCACCGGCGTTGATAAACAGGATATCTATCCGACCGGCATAGTCCATGGCCTGGGAAACCAGGAAATCGATATCCTTGGAGCGGGTCAGGTCCCCCTGAAACGCCAGGGGCGTATCCACACCCCGGCCGGTAATGCGGGCCGCCGCTTTATGTACGTCGTCGGTACGCGAAGACATGATTACCCGGGCGCCCTCCCGGGCCAGGCAATCCGCCACGGCAAACCCCAATCCCCGTGACGCGGCGGTCACCAGGGCTACTTTTTCATTCAGTTGAAGATCCATTTTTGCTTCCTTTTTTCATGTCAACTACCGATTGTACCTGGATTCAGTTCAGGAAATATCAGTCCTTTTCAGGTCTTTCTTCCGAGAATACCAGCGCCTGGAAAACCTCGATACGAACTCCCTGACGCCAGGCATCAGCCGGCAATCCGGCTTTCAGGCATCCATAGCTCAGGAACCGGTCACGATCCCACCCCTGCTCGACAGGCACCTGGGGAAGCAACAATCCCCGCTGAAATCCCCGGGATATGATAATTCCATCCCGGCCCACCAGGACATCTTCGGGCTTGTCGATTTCCCTGGGAATCGTCATTACCGATATCTCGATATGAAGCCGAGGCAACTCCTCCACTCCAACCGGAGGGAAGCGGGGGTCCTGAAACGCCGCCGCAACCGCATTTTCCCTGACGCCGATATATAAGGGCCGTTCAGGCAAAGGCATTCCGATACATCCTCGTAACTTGCCGTCCAAGTGGAGAGTAACGAACACTCCCGACTTCTGCGTAAGTTTTTCTCCGGAAGGTTTTTCTTCATGAGGCCCCTGTCCCCGGAGATGCCGGGAAATGCTTTCCCTGGCCTGCCGCAACAGCCAGGATCTGTCACTGGAGGTCAGTTCACTCATTTTCAGTCACCATTGTGGCGATATCGCCTTCGACAGCTTCGATTCCATCGCCGTTTATCAAGAGAAGGAGTCCCCCTCCATCCCGTACGCCTTCAGGAAACCCGCGGAAAGCGTAGAACTCTCCAAGCAAATCTCCCCGCCAGGCATCCACCGCATGAGACCATTCCATATGCTGAGACTCGGGGGCTTCCGCGCGGCAAAAAAGGCCGTCCACCATCCACGTATGCCCCATAACGGTTCCGGTAACCCATCCGGAAGAGGCCTGGCCGCTTTTTTGTATCAGCCGCAGCATTCCCGATGCGGCCGGCGAAAAGTGAATCTTCATTTCTCTATCTCCGGGCCTGGACGCTCCATGGGATTTAAAAGCATGGCCGCCAGGAGCGGTATGGTCACGGAAGGATCTCCGGGGATACGTTTCGCCCATCCCCCGGATTCGCGGCCCAACGCAATCAGCTCTTTTTCCAAGTCCCCGGCGGGACCATCCATGACCATTGCCACGTCCAGGGTATGGTTCCCATTGTCTTTGCCGCGACACATCCGCAACGCATCGACGGCAACTCCGGCAAGACAGTTCCCTCTCCCCGCCTGAATCCAGATACCTCCATTCTTCATACGGTAAAATATGGAAGCCAGAAGTCTGAAATCCCTTTCCCCCATAGCTGCGGGAAGAGAAACATCCAGATGTGGATGCATTCGGATCGGATCGCACCCGCCGCAGGGATTGATGGTGACCGGAATATTTAACTTATAGGCAGCGTAGAGGAGGCTGAAATTTGAGAAAGGGAAATTCGATTGGGTCAGGAAGTGGCCGATCGCTTCGCCGCAACCGGCTTGTCCCTTTTTGCCCTCTTTTAACCCGGCATTCAGCAAAAGCCCGGTTTCTTCGGTCACCGAGTACCCGTCATCTCCGGCATTTCGATCAATAATTCGACCCGCCAGGGCAATTTCGAAATCGACTACCGCGGTTTGCCATGAAAAAGCCAGAGCGGATATCCAGCCCCGCTCCATCAGGTCGATGACCAGTGGCTGCAGCCCCGATTCGGCCGCGGCGTCGCCGATGGCCAGAAGAACCGAAACATCCCGCCTGCGGGCTCGCAACAATCGGGCAGCCAGAACAGACAGATCATCCGCGGCTCCGGTACGCGGCAGTGAGATCAGGAAATCAGCCAAGCCTCCGCCCTGAAACACCGTCTGGGCGAACCCCCCTGTTTCCAGGCCAAATTTGCGGTCTTGTATGGGTTTCAGGTGAATCCCCGCCGCCGAAATGAGCGGGTATTTCTTATAGGTCACTTACTTCCCCCGGGAGTCAATCCTGGCGTACTTGATGACATATTCAACGGCGCTGTACACCGTCAATGCCACCGCCACATAGAGGATAATCGTTCCCAGCCAGAAGAATAGATTCGGTCTGGGCATTTTGGGGTGAATGATCAGAACCGCGATGCCGATAATCTGCATCAACGTCTTTTTCTTGGCTATCCAGGATGCGGCGAAAACGGATTCCTGTACCAGTGAGTAGAACCTGAGAGCCGTTATCAGTATTTCCCGGATGATGATGACCGCCGCCACCCAGGTCTCGACATATTGATGATAAACAAGAGCCAGAAGTGCCGCCGCCACAAGAAGCTTGTCGGCCAGTGGATCAAGGAATTTTCCCAGCGGGGTGATCTGATTGAAACGACGTGCGATATAGCCGTCCAGGGCATCGGATACCGAAGCCAGGATAAACACCGCGAAAGCGATGATCTCCTTGTTCTGCATCTCCGTCAAGAGGATGACAAGGAAAATCGGTACAAGGACGATACGGGCAATGGTTATGATATTGGCAACGGTCATGAGTAACTATTGTACTCCCTGGACTTGGGGTTTTCAAGGTAATTCCCCATATCTCCATGGGACCGATACACGGCCTATATTGGATAATCCGGATTTATCTGCTTTGCGGAAGAGTGACTCGGATTTCATTTACTCCGGCGACGGCGCGATCGGAAAAGAAATCGGGTCCCGGAAATAGCGCCCAGGGTCCCTTGTTTTCGCACAATCCCCCGTCCAGTAACAGAAAGACGTTGCCGTCATTCCGATTGAATACTTCCGATGCGCTGTACAGTGAACGGTATCCATCAACGGAAGTTACGACCAGATATCCCCGGGCGAGAAATTCCGGATCGGTGTTGATATACCTGCCCAAAACGGATGCGAGGTCCCAGCCGGTGAAATCATGGAACCCGTGAAACCCCCTGCCCCTGCCGTAGAACACACTTCTCATGGAACGCCGGCCGGGAAGGCGGATACCCTCGGTCAACTCCGTCACAACGATATCTCCCATGGATATCTTGATGCGCCGGGAAGCCACATAATCTAATTTTCTATTGATGGGCACGTTGACCTTAGCCGCTCGCAGGGTAATACGATTGGGCATGGGCAGATTGCGGACGCCGTAGAGGTCATCCGCGCAAACCAGCATGGAACAATCGGGCATGGGCATCGCGGATTTCACTTTGGTGGGGACAATCGGCGAAATCCGGGTAGCCACCAGGATGCGATGGGGAGTCCTCGCGAAAAAGACTTCTCCCCAGGAAACCATGACCGCATGACCGGCGGCGTCGGAGATCTCCAGGAAAAGATCAACCGGTGGAGGGAACTCATTGCCTTTTTTTCGCACCCGGCGCATTTTGAGAATATCAAAAAGAGAGACGCCTTCAATCCTGTATGCGCCCATGAACTCACGACCTTTGTGGTGCAGGTGGGCGTGACGAATCGTTACCACGTGCAGGGGAAATGCCTTCAGGTCAACGGATCCCGGGTTCGCGACTTCTCCATCCACGACCAGTTCGGCGGTCTCCAAATCCATGACCGGCAGGCGGTTGTAGTAGTCGTTGCCGTTTTTGCTGATGTCAGCGGTGCCTCCCATAAGCAGGGAGGCACCCATTACAAACAAAGCGATCAATGTTTTCATCTGAATTTTCTCATGTCCACCTGGACTCCGAAACGGATTCCCCGGGCACGCATGGGAAATCCGGGCTCGGAGTAATAATCGGCGTCAAATAGGTTTTCGCCCAGCACAAAAATCATGAAATGCCTGAATCTTTTCTCCAGGCGCAGGTTTACCGTAGCGTATCCGGGGATATCAATCACCTGGAATGGCGGCGCTTTGCCCAGTTTTGCCTCGGATTGAGAAACGGCGACAGCCCATACGCTCAGGCGGAATCCCTTGAAGGGTCCGAATGAGATCATGGCGTTGAATTGACTTGCGGGAATGTAATCCAGAGGTTCACCGGTATCCCGATCCTCGGAATGCATCCATGTATAATTCAGGGACAGTTCCATCCCGCGGAAGCGGCGCGCAAGGGAAGCCTCAGCGCCGTAAATCTCCGCTCTGCCCACGTTCTGGTACGTGCGGTAGCCATCAAGCCCCCGGTAGGATTGAATCATGTCCTGAATCCTTTGAAAAAACACGGCTCCCTCAACCCGCCAGGCTCGTTCCAGGGTGAAACCCAGCTCAAAGCTGTTGCCGTATTCCGATTGCAGATCCGGGTTGCCGGAACTTGAACTATACAATGATTTCATGGATGGGAAATGGGATTTGTGAGCGAAAGCGGCATGGAAGGACACCCATTCCCGGGGCATGAAGCGCAGGCCTACAATGGGATTCAGGCGGGATTCATTCTCTCCGCTGTCCCGATACAGGGAGTCAAGGCTGATTCCGGCGACCAGGGTCCATTGGAGGCCCAGATCCACGTGATCTTCAACCCCGATGGACATGACGCCCCGGTTGTATTCATCCCAGGGTTCCCCGAGATCGCCCTGTTGACGACTGCTGTTGTCATTGTAGGTGAGGTTGAATTTGAGGTTGTGACCGGAAATCACCGGATATTCTCCGGTCACGATAGCGCCCAGGGAATGATTTTTATAAGTGGATACCCATTGGGTCTGCGCCAGGTCATAGTCTTTGTACTGATTCAAGACATTGTAATGGCGCAAATAGTAGGTCCGCACTTTCAGGATTCCCTGCCTGAACAAGGGGAAAGTTCCACTGAGGTTCAATTGCGTGCGTTCCCAGTCGGTAAATCGCCAAATTCTGGCTTTAAGATATTCCGTGGCGGCGGGAATACCGAAATCCGACGTATTGAACATTACCTGAGCCATGATTTCAGAATTCTCGGAAGGTGAAAAATAGATCTTGCCATTCAGGTTGACCCTGGAGTGATCGCTGTTTTGGCGCAACACCCGCTCACCGTCCTGCCGGATATCGTATCCATCGGATTGATCGAGGCTGGCATCGGCATAAACGGCGAACTTTTTCCAATTCCCGCCTCCCGTGGCATTGATGAGGTAGCTGTTGTTATCTCCCGTCGAAGCGTTCAGGGTAAAGAACGGCTGGTCGGGACGGCGGGTCACCACGTTCAATACACCGCCCAGGGTATTGGCGCCGTAGAGAACGGACCCCGCACCCTTGATCACCTTGATGCTTTCCACATTGGCGGCGGGAACGCTCTTCAGATCAAAGGAATTGAAGTAAGGCTCATAAACCGGTATGCCGTCCAGCATCAGGGTAAGCCGGCTGCTGCCCAATCCCCTGACCATTAACCGCGACTCGTTTTTGTTGCCGTCCGTGGCGTATACACCGGTGACCAGGTTGATAATCTCCCCCATGTGCGCGGGATTCACCGTTTCGATGGTTGATTTGGGAATCCGAGAGACCCGGGATACCGGCTGCTGGGCCGGAGCCTGTCCGTTGACCACCACCTCTTCGATGATGGGTTTCTGCTTTTCTTCGTCGGATTTTCGGCTGTCTGTCTTATCCGCGGTGAAAGCGGAAAGGGATAACGCCAGGGTCAGGGTTAGAATCCAGGTACTTTTTTTAGGTTGCATCTTGGCAAACCTCCTTTTCAAGATTGGAAGGCGATGCCGTTTCCCGCACCACCCTTTCGGTCCGGTCACATAGAAATCCCGTTCCGGGAATTCCTTAGCGAACAGGACTCGGAGGAAAGACATAAACACTACCATGAAAAGCCCCTGTTTGTAAAGGCGTCAGGGGGTTCTTGCAAGAGTCATCACGCGTACCCGGGCACCGGCCCCGGACAAAACTCCGGCGCACTCGCTCAGGGTGCTTCCGGTGGTAAACACGTCATCCATCAACAGGACGTCCCGGCCCTTCACCAGGTCTTGACGGCAACGAAACACCCCTTTTAGGTTTCGCTTCCGAGCGGTCAGGCTGAGTCCCGCTTGAGCGGGAGTTGAACGGACTTTCACCAAAGCTCCGGGAAGGTATCTCAAGCCATGCCTCTTGGCGTAACGCCGGGCGATCTCCCCCACCGGGGAAAACTTCCTTCTCCTCCCGGGATCATCGGGAACGGGAATCACTACAAGACCGTGACGGTTCTCTTCACTGAGAGCCGGCAAGCACATCGACAACGGCCGCGCGAGCCCGGTTACCTTCCCATATTTATAGCGCAGGATCACTTCGCGAAATATGCCGGCATAGGCATTTACGCAGACGGCGGATCGAAATGGAGGGGGGGAATGCATGCATTTGACGCATATCCCTCCTCCGGCACCCACGGGATGACCGCATCGCGGGCATGCGATTTCATTGGACGCTTGGATTTCCTTTAGGCAATGGAAACAGAGTATTCTTTCCCGGGGATCGATCAGAGGCTTGTGACAAACCGGACATTCCGGCATCAACAGGAAAACCCGCGTCAAATGAAGTAAGCGGCACAGTATCCGTTTCAAATCCCCCCCGGAATTTGCTGTTGGTAAAGGGGCCGGGATCTGGATCCCGGCCCCTTGGGGTCGTCAATCAGTCACGTCTGGTTTTGTCTACGGGAAAGGGTTCATGTTGCGGCCAGGGCAACGGGTCATCCTGAATTTTTTTCATCAGGTACTCGATAGCGGTCACCAGCTGATTGTCGCGGCCTTCTTTCATGGACGAGGCCTCGATATCCACTTCAATATCCGGTTTGACGCCCACATTCTCGACCACCCACTTCCCGTCTGCATCGTAAATCCGGTAATCCGGAGCCGTCAGGCCTCCCCCGTCTATCATACTCAGGAATTGGGAGACACCCACAAGACCGCCCCATGTCCGGGTACCGATAATCGGGCCCATTTTCATAAGTCGGAATTGCCTCGGCAACATATCGCCACCGGATCCGGCCTGACGGTTTGTCAAAAGCGCCATATGCGCCCGGGGGGCGAAGAAGGGGGATGTCTGATCAAATGAATGTCTTCTCGTCCAATAGGAGTGGGGAGCATTGGCAAGGCGCCTGAGGAACACTCCCGGATCAAGGCCGCCACCGTTGAAGCGCCCGTCCACGACAATGCCCTTCTTGCGGGTCTGGGTAAAGAAATACTTGGGGAACACCATGGCCGATCCATTATAGGTATCGGGAAGGTGCACATAACCCAACTTGCCTCCGGACATCTTCTCAACGGTAAGTCGATTCCGCTCCACCCAATCCACGTAACGCAAGTAACCGGTATTGCCAGCCGGCATCACGGTTATTTTCCTGGCTCCCTGCAAAACAGGAAGGGAATTTATGGTCAGTTCGACGGGTTTGCCCGCAAGATCAACAAAGTAGCTGTGGATATTGCGGTTGGTGGTGACATTCTCGCCGTTGACGGCCAGCAAGTAGGTGCCGTCGGTAACGTTCAGTCCGGGCCGGCTCAAGGGCGGAACGGCTTTCACGGTCCACTCGGGGACTCTCAAAACCCTCTTGATCTTCCAGCGGCCCCTGTCGGTGTCGGCGATCCAGTCCACTCCCAGCAAGCCGACGCTTACACGTTTTGCCCTGCGCATGCGGTCGCCTCCGAATACATAGGTGTGGGAAGTGTTCAATTCACCAATCAACTCGCCGATTATGAAACGGATATCCTGTCGACAGGTGGCCCTTTTCAACAGGCGGCCATACTTCACGCGCATGGCCGGCCAATCCAGCCCGTGCATGCCCGGCTCGTAGTAAAAATCCCTTTCCATGCGCCAGGCCTCATTGAAGATCTGTTCCCATTCCCGGCGGGGATCCAGCTTCATACGTAAACCGGAAAGGTTGAGGGGCTTGCCCTTGGCTTTGCGGGCTGAGCTTGACGCCGTGAACAGACCATGACCCTGTCGATATATAATCTGCTTGCCGTCGTTTGACAGAGAGTACCCCGCCACACCCTTGGTCACTTCATCCGCCCGGCCCTTCTTGAAGTCAAAAGCCATCAGGTCCATGGGACCGGTTCCACGGAACTCGAAGCGGTTGAAATCACCCTTCTCGGCGTTCAGGAAAAACAGGTTTCCCGCGGCGGCGTTCAGGTTGCGGTAATTTCCTCCGGGAAGCGGAAACACTTCAACTCTATCCGCGATACCCGGAAATTCTATCTCGCAAGCGGGAGTCTTTTTCTTGTCGGCAACCGGAACGAGCGGCTCCACGCTTACACCTTTGGGAGGGAAAAGGGCGGGCAGGTTGTTTCTCAGGCTGAGGCTGTAGATACCGGCAACGTCCTTATAGACCATCTCCCATTGGAAATCACAATAGGTCGGCCGAAATCTGCGGTTGGAGACGAAGAAAAGTCTTTGGCCGTCTTCGGAAAACACGGGATTGAAATCATTGTATCCGCCGTTGCTTACGCAATGGGATTTTCCCGTATTGGTATCGAAGATGTGTAATTGATAAACCAATTCCCGGTTCATCTTGGAATACGCAAGGTAGCGGCTGTCCGGAGACCAGGAAAAATCGTATATGGGTTTGAGATCCAGGGATACATCCACGTGTTCGTATTCAGCCTTATCGACGGGAATGACTTTTTTGGTGGTCACATCGATAACCCTGCAATACAGTTTTTCGTCTGCGAAAGCTATTTTTTTGCCGTCCGGTGCCCAGCGCAGAGTATGACGATATCCGTCCTTATGTTTTGAAATCGTACTGTTCCCGGCGACTCCATTTGCGTCGGCGATAACGATTTCATACTCTCCCGAAGCATCGGAAAGATAAGCCAGATGCTTTCCATCGGGAGACCATACCGCATCTTTATCCCTGGCGCCGCAATCCCGGCTGACATTGCGGGTCACGCCATCTTTTACCCGTAAGGTGAACACTTCCCCTCGAGCGGTCACTACGGCTGATTCTCCATCGGGGGACAGCCCGAAATGGGTAATATATTCTTTTACGTCACGGATAACCGGGCGTGTTTCCGGAGCGTCCGCCCTCATGGTGATGGCAAGTCTGCGGTTCTCGTTGCGCTCCGTGTCGAGAAGCCATATATCCCCGCCCACCTCATACACAATTCGTTTTCCGCCGGCACTGGCGCGGCGGGCATCGTAATCGCGGTGATGCGTGATCTGTTCGATCGACTTTGCGGATGGATCATAGCGGAAAATGTTCAGGACGCCGTCGCGATCGGAGAGGAAATAGACCTGATCGCCCACCCACATGGGGGCTCTGTCTGTACCCTCAAAACCGCTGATATTCTCCTCACGCAATGTAGCCAAATCGAAAATATATACTTCCTGGGCTCGTCCGCCGCGATAACGTTTCCAGGTTCTGTCTTCACGCCTGGTCTTGTTGTACGCGATCTTTTTTCCGTCGGGAGAAAAACTTCCGGATCCCGCTTCCGGCATGGGCAACTCTTCGAGACCGGTCCCATCCGGCTTGATCAAGTAAATCCGCTGGAAACGCGAATAACTGTAACGGGATGAAACGAACATAATCCGTCCACTCGGAGCGTGCCAGCCCAACACCTGGTCATAGGCGGGATGCCAGGTAACCCGGGTGATCTCTCCGCCGTATAGATTCATCACGTACACGTCACCATTCCCATCGTACTCTCCGGTAAAGGCCACCCACTTGCCGCAAGGCGAAATACGCGGGTACCTTTCCTCACCGTCATGTACGGTCAATCGTACGGCTTCTCCCCCGGTAACCGGGACTTTCCAAATATCTTCCCCCGACACGAACACTATGGTGTCGCCTTGGATATGGGGAAATCTTTTCAGCATGTCCGGGCCGTCCGCCGCTTTCAGCGGCATGGCGGCGATAACGAATACAGCCGCGATGAAAACGACGGCCGTCGCCAGTAATCGCTTGGATTTCATTTTTTCCTCCTTGGATAGGGTTTCATTATCGTAAGTTGATCGTCCTTCTGCAAGTGCGGAATTTTCGATTCATTCTACATCCGTGCGGTATGGTCCGGATGGTATCATGGATATGAAGAATCAGAGATTTCACATTATATATGACGGTGAAATCGGGGATAAGGTTTAGTTTGCGGGGCGGAATCGTGGAGGATAACGAATCCCCAAGCTAGGCATCGCTTCCGGTACCCTGCAATTTCCGCAGCAATCGGCGGAAACGCCCCTCTTTGCCTTTGGGAGGTACCGGCGTCGTGGGCTTTTGCGTGGATTTGACTTGCGGCGCGGCCTGAGGCTTGCGTTTCCTCTGGACCGGTTTCTGGTTTGAGGATTTCTCCCGATCCCGGCGCCGGGAGAGTTCCTGACTTCTCTCCCCGGCTTTGTGTCCGGCGTCTCGATCCCGCCGGTTCCGGGGAGGTGGGGTTCTCCGAGCTTTTCCACTAGATTTCGTTGAATTGTCTGATGGGCGTCGCTTCGACGCTGATGGGGACCGTCCCCCACCGGTTATCCGGGTACTCCCGGTACCGGAAGAACGGCGATTGTTCCCCCTGCGCCGGTCAGGTGCATCCCGATTCGAAACCTTGCTGCGCACCAGCAACTTGGGATCCACGGGTTCGGTGGGAATGCGGATTCCGATGAATTCCTGAATGGCGTCAAGGTTGTAAATAAAGTCGTCACATGCCAGAGAAATGGCCTTACCGCTTTTCCCCGCCCTGGCGGTGCGGCCGATACGATGGACATAATTTTCACTATCTCCGGGGAGATCGTAATTCACCACCAGGTCAAGGCCCTCGATATGCAGCCCCCGGGCGGCCACATCCGTGGCGACCAGAATAGGGAGCTTGCCCTCTTTGAAGTCGGAAATAATTCGCAGTCTCTTGCGTTGGGGCAGATCCCCGATAAGGAATTCACTGTTGTAACCGTTTCCTCTCAAGTGGAAACTCACTTTCTCGGCCATATGCTTGGTATTGGTAAAAATCAGGGTATTGGCCGGATTATCCCGCTTCAGCAGTCCCAGCAGCAAAGCAACCTTATCCCGATGTCCCACGTGGTACATCAGCTGGGTGATTTTATCCACCGTTACCTTTTCCGGCTGGATTTCAATCTTTGTCGGGTGATCCATGAACTCCCGGGATATGGATCTGGCCTGGTATCCCAGGGTGGCGGAAAAAAGCATGGTCTGTCGATGCTGCGGAGGCATCATGCGACGCATCATACGGCGGATGTCCGGCAGAAATCCCATATCGAAAAGCCGGTCGGCCTCATCGATCACCAGGATCGCCACATCCTTGAAACTAAGTTTCCCGGAACCGTTCAAATCCAGAAGCCTCCCGGGAGTTCCGATTATGATATCTACATTGCGGCGGATGAGGGATTCCTGTTTCTGATATCCCACTCCGCCATAAAAGCAACCCATTACAAATGGCAAGTGGGCTCCGATCACCCGGGCGTCCTTCTCGATCTGCACCGCAAGCTCCCGGGTGGGAACGACAATCAATGCTTTTTTCCCTTTGATGCGTGAATCCTGGAGCAGTCTTTCAAATATGGTAATCAGAAAAGCGGCGGTTTTCCCGGTTCCAGTCTGAGACTGGACGGTTACATCCTTGCCTTCGAGGGTTACCGGCAGGGTGGAGGCCTGCACGGGGAGACATGCCTTGAATCCCGTATCTTTTATGCCCCGCAGCAGCAGTGTGTTCAGGTTCAACTCGTCAAACTTCATTATGATTCCTTTATTTCGGGAAAATACCATTCCAACGCTTCAATCCTGAAAGTTTTCGGCCCGGGGTGGGGCGGATAGAAGGTGGGTGAAACGGTAAATTCATTTTCAATAAGTAGAAGTATACCATTCAAAAAGCAATAAAACAAATTGGAGGACATTCGCTCACCACCAGGTCAACGATCGAACCGCGCCGAAAAGTCTGTAGAATGTAGACATAAGGTGGCAGGTATCAGGTGACAGAAGAGGTCTATCGACCTTCCAAGGAGATCGCTGGATTTATAGAAGGCAGATTGAGATTCGCCCTGAATGATGGTGCTCAAGACGCGGGCAGGCACGGGGGCCTGCCCCTACATCCGTATCGTTTGAACGATGGGCACGGCACGCCGTGCCCCTACGCCTGTTTGCCTTTTCCTGCCACCTGTGACTTTTTCTACTTCTTACCTCTTCAACTTTTCAACTTTTCAACTTATTTTAAATACACGGAACAAAAGATACTCCGATCATCAAATCCCGTTGATCCTTCCCTTTCCATCGTTTCACCCTCTGGATTCGCTGCAATCCGATTCCCACCGGAGCGACCAGAATGCCCGGATCCGCCAATTGGTCCAGCCATGAAACGGGTATATCCTCAGGAGCCGCGGTAGCGATCACGCGGTCGAATGGCGCTTCCTCGGGCCAACCTTTCCTGCCGTCTCCTTCTAGAAGGTGGATATTTGTATAGCCCAGATCCTCCGTCAATCTTGTCCGGGCTCCCCGGGCCAGTTCCGGGATTCGTTCTATAGAGTAAACGTCTTGGGACAATTCAGCCAGTACCGCCGCCTGGTATCCGGATCCGGTTCCGATTTCCAACACCCGTTCGACCCCACTCAATTCAAGCAGTTCGGTCATATAGGCCACGATATAGGGTTGAGAAATCGTCTGCCCGAAGCCAATGGAAAGCGGGCCGTCCCGCAGGGCATGCGGATGATCAACAGGGCGTACGAACTTTTCCCGGGGTACCTTGATCATGGCACTCAGGACCCGGTGTTCACGGATCCCCCGGGCCTGGATCTGTTGCGCAACCATGCGCTGCCTGCGCAAATAAGACTCACCCGCCATAATAGAAGATTCTACCCAAACGGGTTCCGGAATTCCAGGCACCCGGGGCGCGTTTCCGCGCCCCGGACAGTGAAGCTCATGGTGATTATCCGTCAATCAGGGTAAGCCATGGGCCGAAGTTCAGATAACGGGCGATGGCCGAGCGGAACTCCCCATACCCATCCACTTCGATTCTACGGGAAACCAACATATCCCACCGCAACAAGAGTTGGTTATCCTCTATCGGCTTGGCCGAAGAGGAAAAGATTACGCCTCCGGTTTCCACCACCGAATGATCCCGGACATATTCCAGGGATATCTGATCTTTGGTTACAACGACAATCTCAGCGGTTACCCGGAATGGATATAGAAGCTCCATTGGCGACAGGCGTTTATCCGCGGCAATGATGTCCGGGCTTATTTTTTCAATTTTTGGACTATCCAGGGTGTAAATCCCGGATGACAATTGATCCGTCCTCAGGGATTCGAGCCTGAATTTGACGCGCAGGCTGAGGGGCGTTATGCCACGCACCGTTTCGGTTTCAACTTTTTCTACCGGCAACATTGTTTTTAACAATTTTTCCGCGAAACCCGCGGGATCAGACATTGCCCGGGGATAGTCCATCCACGCACCGGAAATAGAGATCTCAATCCAACCGCGATTCTTATCCGCGGAATCGATCTCCCATTCACCCCGCACGTCGATCCGGTTGTCTTCCGGCGCGTCGGGGGCCAGGCGCTCGAAGCGGTCCTCCCCCACCCGGTACATAACCCTGCCCGCCAGGGAACCTGGATTGACTCCCCGCATGTTTCCCTGAGGATCCAGGTACCAACGCCTGTCACCTGCATCCAGGACCTCAACCAGGAAGCCGCCGATCTGAGACAGCGCCGGTCCAGCGCCGTCCATCCATCCCTGATTGGAATAGATGAGAATGGTTGATTTCAATCCCGCCGATTTCAGGGCGGCATGATAAATCAACGCTTTTTCGCCCGCGGTGCCGCTCCGTGCCAGCCATACTTCCTCGGGGGAACGGAATGTGAAACCGGAAAGATCCAGGGGCACCCGGCACAATTCCACGACATCATCAACCATCGAGCCGATCCGCACCATGCGATCAACTACCGAAGATGTCTCCCGGACGGCTTTCCGGATTTTGTCATGCAAGCTCTCCGGCAACGCGACCTTTTCATCCAATTTGCCCAGCAATGATTTCCACGAAGCCTTTTCTCCCAGAAGCAGTACCGGGTTATAGCCGGCGGGCATCATGTGTTCACCCACGGCCGGAGCCAGATTTTCTCTGGTCCAGGTCCAGGTCTTCATCCCATTCTGAGTGGAAATCCGCGGTTCCGCTTCCATCGGCGCCGCGTAAGCCAGGTTTGTTCCCGCCGCGGCCGTGACCCGTATCACCAGGCGGTCCGTCGGCAAGGGAAAGCGCAAAGGCTCAACCGCGGAAAAGCCCGGCTGAAAACCGGCAGCGGTAGTCAATCTGTATGAGAAATCCACAACGGCGCCTCGTTCCAATCCCGTGTGGGTGACCACCATCTCACGCAAATGGGAAAAACCCGCATGATTATGGGCGACCCGCGGGAGGACCGGATTGAGCGCGTTGTCCGGCAAAGGCACTTTGGTGCCGTCGGCCATGGTGGTTACGGAACCGATTACCTCGAGTTTCTGAAACCTTGGATTATACGCAATGAATGTTTCCCCCATACGCCTGGTGGCGGTATGGGAATTGTATTGCAGCCGGGTATGTACTTCACGTACCCATGAACCATCTGTGTTCAACGTATAATTCACCTCACGCAAAAGGTATCTGCCGTCGTAAGGACCGCCGGCAGCGGAAATTGTGAGGAATATCGCCAGCAGGATCACTCCTGACAGGATTAACCGTTTCATTGCTTACCTCCATACCGGAAAACCAGCATTCCATGTTCAGGCATGCGGAATTGCAGAACGCTTTGTCGGAATCCCGGCCAATCTTTGGCCTGATAAATACGTTTCTTGAGCTTAATCTCCCTGAACAGAGTCAGCCGCTTGCCCTTTTGCGTCAATTTGCCCGTAAATTCGGTTGCGTCTCCGTTAACCTTCTTCCATTCCGGCGCATTGACGGGAGACATGGCCCGGGGCAGTATTATGGTCTCACGAACCCGCACCAATTGTGAACAACTGGTGCGAAACGCGTTCTTGCGCTGCTTGAGCCCGGTATTGATATAGCTGAAAGCCAGGGCTCCATCCAGAGGCAGCCGTGAAGAAAGGGGCTGCAACAAGCTCAATTCGTCTCCTTTCCGAAACGCGCCGGGAACATGCACGCGGAATGCAATGACCATGGGACGGGACAGGTCGCCGGTATCGTGAACAGACAGATTGGTGACCCGGGCTCCGGGTAGGTTGCGGCACAGCATGGACCGCTGCATATCCGCCCGACGATGCAGGGGGCCGTATCCCATATAGCGCCGCAATCTGGAGTCACTTTGACCTTCGGCCTCGATACGGACATCGGCCACAAGAGTTCCATCCGTCATCACCCGGGAATCAATGGTGTAATATAGATAGTGATTTTCAGGAGGACTTACCGGAGTCGTCATCAAATCGGCGCCTTCCGGAACTCCCATAAGGTATTCCTGTTGTTGTTCCGCCGAAGACCACAACTCGCGGACTCCGGGCACCCAGGTAGGATCCAGCAGGTGATACTTTCCATCCAGTTTCACTACCGTCACACTATGGTTGAACTGGTCCGCCGGGATGCGGTCGATCCGTGAACCGGCCATGGTCATGGCTGGATATGACGTGAATCCCGCGGCCCGGAGCATGGTGACCAGCATACCGGCCTTGTCCTTGCAAACACCACAACGGTCACGAAAAGTCATTGTCCCGGGATGCAGGGTGAAGCCTTCGCCATCACCCATGGAGATGCCGGAATAGCGGATCTCTTCGGCGACCCAATGGGTCAGCCGTGATATTTTCTCCCAGGGGTCCGAAGCTCCGGCCAGGATTTCATCGACCTTTAATTTGATCTCCGGAGAGTATTCAAACGATCCAAAATCTTCGTTGACCCGATGGAACCAGAGTGATTTGGCTTTCCAGTCCGGGGACGTAGACAAAAGCAGCTTTGGAGCGACATCGGAAGGGCTTACCTGACCGGGTTCCCGTTTCGTGGGCTTGATGTCTCTCGTTTCCCAGAGGTAATGCACCCGGTCGCCTTCAATACGCGCAAAATGTCGGGCCTGACCATTATAAAACTCGTATTGCAGCTCCTTTTCCCTGGGAATTGTGACTTCATACCGCTTCTCCCGAATGTATCTCCGGGAATAAAAGGGCACAATGTCGTAAAAATGCCCTTTCATGGGCGGAATATACCGGCTGTCATCCTCCCCGGTTTCCTCTGCGAGCAAAGCGTAGGTGTAGCCTTTGCGGTAATCAACAATTTCCAGACCATCACCGGCTTCCAGAGAGCCGATGGGAAGCATCTTTTCACGCGCCCCCCAGTATATCGCCCGGGCGGGAGCCGGGTAATCCTGAACCTGCGAGAGATCCACTTCTTCCATCCCGCCGTCTTTTCTGAATATCCGGGCGGATCGTATCTCAACGTAAGCGGATTGGGGATCGTAACCGAATACGAGGGTTTTCAACTCACCGCCTCCCCGGTTTGTCAGCACTTTGTACAGAGTCCGGTGGATAACATGACTTAATCCTGAGTCCATTACCTTTACATCCGTATGATCCAGAACCACCAGAACCGAGGCTCCGGGATAACGATCCGCTCCGCCGGCTTCGCGTAAGAGCCGTGCACTGTCCGGTTCTCCAGCTGACAGGGAAAGGGACAGGAGTACGGTAAGGATACCGCTGACCATCATTCTGCGCATGATTTCCTCCCAATTTGGCTATAGGGGTCAAAGAGATTTGATACGCATGGAAGCATTAATGGTTTTTATGTTTACGTAACGTCCTTCAATTTCCCCGGACTCCCTGATATAATCATACGCATGAAAAGAGGCATACCGGTGATCGTCCTGCTGGCGTTGCTGGGTTTCCCGCCGGGTCTCCACAACCGGGGGCTCCCCCAGGACATGTCGCCCCCCGACAATTCTTCTCTCGGCATGGCCCTGGACTCCGACCAGGTGATCGACCCTTCCCGCGCCGAGGATGACGATTTTCTTTATGATCCGGAAATCGTCTCCCGCAAACTGTTCCAGAAGAAGTTGCCCGCCCTGAACGGACGCAACAAAGTAATCTGGTCTTTTCGTATGGCCGACACCGACCTTTTCCAATGATCCGCAAGTACCCCTGGCACTTCGTCTACCTCATTTTCGTGGTTATCTGCCTGTCCAATATTTTTCATAAACTCAAATGGTCCACCCCTACGGACATGATCAATTGGTCCCAGACGGAACAGGGGCTTCAATGTGCGTCCTCACCCGACCAGAGCCCCATCCGGCCGGGTGATATTCTACTCACGGTAAACAAATACGTGATCCATGACCGTATCGACCTGCAGCGGGTCATCGTACACCGGCACTATTGTCGCTACGAGATCGAGCGCGAAGGACTGCTTAAAGTCATCGGCATCGATATCATCCGCAAGTATACCCCTGTTTCCTATTACATCCTGGTATTCTCTGCCATTATCTTTATCCTGCTTACCCTAAACCTGCTGAACGCCCGTTTGGTTCAGCATAAGGAGGCTTCCGATCCGCCCAGTTTCTTTTTGGTGAGCCTTTCCTTTTCCGGACTGCTGATCTTCTCCCCCACCGGCGCATACAAAATGCTGGATTTCGGATTTCTCTTGCTGGACCGCCTCAGTACACTGCTTTTCCCGGCTTTCCTTCTGCATTTCGCACTGATCCATCCATTGAAATCATGGATGTATCGTCGATTCGGACGTCGCGTACTCCTGGCGGTTTACTCCGTTCCTTTTGCCATTCTGTTCTTCTACTTGTTTTTCCTGATCCCCCAACTGTTCAAACCGATTACCAACGTCCTTTCCGGAATCATCAGTTATTTCAACGGAGTCATCCAGATTTACATGACCGTTTTCCTGACTTTTTCCCTCGGGCTGCTGGCCCGCTCCGGCCTTGTCCTGGCATTCAGGCGTCATCAGCGCCGTTTCCTCGTCGCCCTGGCATTGACCGGAATCGGCCTCACTCCCCTGATCCTGTCTCCATTTATCAAAACCATCACTGCACGCCCATCTTCCCCGTCGGTGGTCATGCTCCTTTTCCTTACCGTCGCTACTCCGGTCGGACTGATCATCAACCTCAGCCAGCGTCGTTTCACCGACATCCAAGCCATCATCCGCAAAACCCTGTCCATCTCCTCGATTTTCTTTTTTATATTCGGCATATTCTTCTTCCTGGATATCAGTATGGAGAAGAACCGCCTGATGGGGCTCTTCTGGTCTCTGGCCGCTATTCTGACCGCGGGATACCTTTTCAAACCCATTGAATCCACGGTTCAGGAATACTTCGAACGCATTTTTCTCAAACGATCCTACAACTTCAAGCGCCGGTTGCGCCGGCTGATTCAATCACTTCAGGGTGAACGCAACCTCTCTCAATTGTCCGCAAACTTTCTGGACACCATTAACAGCGGCTTCTCTTTGCGCCAATCGGCCATGCTGATCCATTCCCGCAAGAACATCTTTTATTCACTCCCGGGCAAAACCAAACTGGTTCTATCCAAAGCCTTTCGAGAGGAGCTTTTCCAACGCGATCACCTGGTCATTCCCTCCAGCCAGGATTACGCCGGTCGCTTTCTCAAGGAATCCAAGACCCTGAAAGCCATGGGATACTACCAGTTCCTGCCCCTGAAAACCGCCGAAAAACTCACCGGAGTTGTGGCCATCGGCCTGAAAGAAGACGGCACTTACCTTTCCATTGAAGACTGGGAACTCCTGCTTAACATAACGTCATCACTTTCTCTGTCGGTGGAAAACGCTTTCCTCTACTCAGAACTTGAAACCCAATTGGAAGAAATCAACTGGCTAAAGGAATTCAACGAAACCATTATCGAGAACCTTAACTTCGGCATTGTCGTTCTCTCCCGTCTCAATATCATCTTGAGCTGGAACCACTTCATGGAGGAGCGTTTCGGTACACCCAGCCACCAGGCGGTCAACCGTAAGGCGTACAAAGTCCTCGGCAATACCCTGTGGAAAGAGATCCTGCCGCGCAAATCCAGGGAATCCGCCACCTTCCAGACCCGTATGCGACTGCGGGGTGAAGAGAAAACATTCGATATCCGCATCTCTCCTCTCCAGGACAACAGCGGAAACATCACCGGCACGATCGTGATCTTCGAAGACGTTACCGAGAAAGTACTGATGACCAAACAGCTGATTACAACGGAAAAGATGGCCTCCCTGGGAATGCTCTCCGCTGGAATCGCCCACGAGATCAATACCCCGCTGACCGGAATTTCCTC
>Ga0272442_10000930_pt1 | contig 45412 bp, 30 predicted proteins | sample SSMForm2O_FD_200262 | JGI IMG/M metagenome (GOLD analysis project Ga0272442, IMG submission 200262) | Marine sediment archaeal communities from Little Sippewissett salt marsh, Falmouth, MA, United States - SSM-Form-2O | ecosystem: Environmental > Aquatic > Marine > Wetlands > Sediment ...
TCGTAGAAACTGCACAAACAGCCAATTCAGCTATTTCCAGATTCTCGATAGTTTTAAAAACCACCGACCAGAATTAACCGAACCGACAAATCCTCGTCAGACTGAAAAAAGCTTCAGTCTCCATTAAAAGATGATAGAGATATCGTTTTTCACCCACACATTAGTTGTGTGAGGGATTCCTTACATATCGCTTATGATATATAAAGGTTTTCATCGAGCAATTTTTAACACATAGATTTCGGACAAAAAAATATATTTTGTCAGCATCTATGAATTTATCGCCCACCTGATTCATTAGAACCAGGAAATACCAGAATATCATTCCAGATATATAAAGGTTTTCATTGAGCAATTTTCAACACATAGATTTCAGACAAAAAAACATATTTTGTCAGCACCTATGGATTTATCGCCCACCTGATTCATTAGAACCAGGGAATATCAGAATATCATTCTTGATATATAAGGGTTTTGATCAAGCATTTTAAACATATAGATCTCGGACAAAAAAGATTTTTGCCGGTATCTATTGATTATTGCTTGCCTGATCCTGCGAGATCAGGGAATCTCCTAGATGCAGCACCAGTATAAATAGTTGTTGCTGTAAGGCCAGGACATAGAATATATTTGATATAAGTAAGCAGCCCCCAGCACCACAAATGAACAGATAAAGCCTTTAATGTCCTACTATGTGGAACAGCAAATCAAATCCAAATACGGGAAGACATAATCCCACCCCGGGATTGTGCAAATACATGCCTCGACCATAAAAAAAACATAAAAGATATAGCTAATTATGAAAAAAATGCCGCAAATTATATAGAAAAAGAGCATAAATATATATTGGGAGAGATATGTCAGATTGTTTATACTGAAGAAGAACCATCGGCTCAAAATAAACGTGAACCATAACAACTCAGAGATGCTTTTTTTCAGGACATAAATATTTTCAAGCCATTATGCAACAGGCCTTTCATCCGTCGCAACCAAATTCAGGCTTTCAACCATTTTCAATCACCCCAACACACCCCAGGCCTTCAACCTTATCCATCAATCCCAATCCAATATTAGGCTTTCACCTTTTTCAACGTCAGCACTGGCAGCGGGACAAGCGCAAGCCTGAAAAATCCCAATCAAATACCAGGTTTCCAAACGTTTCAATCCAATTCCGAATTTTTACCTTAATAATTTGGCATCCATTAACAACCCGAAACTATGCAGTAAAAACCCAACCATTCACATAATCCGCAAAACAATCCACCCGGGATTACAGAGGTGCTAATCAAAGTTGCACTGGCGCACCCCGCTGCAAGCAATGGGTATGTTCGCGCCACCGCTGAAAGTTCCGTAAAAGAAGACAATAGACCTGGCACGGTTTAGTTTGAGCAGAAGTTAACAAACAAAAAAATGGATTTGAGAAATCGTATATCATCAACGGTTCTCGGGGAAGTGTCCATCCCCGCAGCAAGTTGCGGGGTATTCGGCTGAAAAAACACTTAAGATTGCCTTACTACCTGGTTACATTTAGGTGTTTGCGTGGGATTTATATATCTCATGTCCTAATTTAGTAAAGGGGAATAGGAAGTCCCTTTAAGAGTTTGGGAAGAGTATGGATTTTAACATCTAATTAAGGTCTTGTTAGATGCATCTATGTAAGAATGGGGACATGATGGACTTGCATCTGGTATCGATCTTTATTAGGTACTTTTGTTTTTTAAGCCATATTTTGGCACCCATAGCACCCACAATAGAATCAGGGATTCGATTTTCCTCAATTGTTAAAATGGAGGTTAGATATTTGATAGACATAGATCCCGGAGCTATTCTGGTACGTTATAACGTAAAAATGGAAAAGGAAATGACACCCGAAGAGGCTGCAGCCGAACTCTATCCAAAGGACGAATTTGTCCGTTCGATTGCAGAAGCCATCTTCGAGGGCGAAGAAGACGACGTTGTAGAAGGGCTGGAAAAGGCAGTTGCCAAAGGAAAAGAACCGATATCACTAATCAATGAAGCCCTGATGCCAGGCATGGCAGTGGTCTCCAGGCTTTACGACGAAGGGGTAATTTTCCTTCCGAACGTTATGATGTCCGCTGATGCAATGCTGGAAGGTATAGAGTACTGTAAGGCAAAAGCAGGAAAATCCCCTGAGGTAAAAGGTAAGATCATTTGCCATGTCGCGGAAGGTGACGTCCATGACATCGGGAAGAACATTGTTGTCGCCCTCCTGAGAGCCAACGGATATGACGTTGTCGACCTTGGAAGGGACGTGCCTGTCGATGAAGTCATCGATGCAGTGGACAAAGAGGGCCCCTTAATGCTTACAGGAACCGCTCTCATGACCACAACCATGTATGCCTTCAAGGAAATCAATGACAAACTCCTTGAGAAAGGCTACAGGGTACCCTTTGCATGCGGTGGTGGTGCCGTGAATCAGGACTTCGTAGCCCAGTATGAGCTTGGAGTCTATGGTGAAGAAGCATCCGATGCCCCGAAGATAGCAGACTTCATTAAAGAGAATGGGGACAACATCGTAAAGCTGAGGGAGAAATTCCACAAACACTGAGGAGGTGAAGTAGATGGCAGTAAACAGATACACCAAAATGGCTTATGCAAGTGCGGATGACATGATCTTCGGAAAAGCCGTCAAGCCCGTCAAAGCAGGACTGGGACTTGAGATCGGTGCCGGATACACAACCCCTGAAGTGAACTACGCTCCAAGGCCGGAAGCCGGGGCATCCAGGGAAAAGCTCATCAAGGAATATGAGAAGATCACAACCGACACGATGGCAAGGATGGTCCAGATAGGGGCGCCTTCAGTTGTCCTTGAAACCGAACACGTCCAGCAGATGACAAACAACCCGGAGTGGGGAGGTGCTGTGGCCCACGCCCAGAAAGCCATCATGGAAGACTACCATGATGAGTATGGGATCAAATGTGCCCTGAGACACACCCCGGGAGACGTCCGTGAAGAGCGTGACTTCCTGAAGCTCAAGGACAAATACTCAGTCCTCATGGAATCCTTTGAGCAGTGCGCCGAGAATGGGGCTGATCTGCTTTCCGTCGAAAGTATGGGTGGGAAGGAAGTCTTCGACTACGCCATCCTGAGAAACGACATGGCTGGTGTCCTATACGGCATAGGCTGCCTGGGAGCCATGGACATGGAGTACGTCTGGCAGGGTGTTGTGGACATCGCCAAGAAGAAGAATGTGGTCGCAGCAGGAGATACTGACTGTGCCCAGGCAAACACCGCAATGTTCATTGCAGGCGGACTTCTGGATAAGAACCTGGCCCACACCCTGGCAATCATCGCAAGGGCAATTTCCGCATCAAGGACTCTTGTTGCATACGAATGCGGCGCAACAGGCCCGGGTAAGGACTGCGGATACGAGAACACAATCGTAAAGTCCATTTCGGGTGTCCCGATTGCCCAGGAAGGTAAGACCTCTACCTGTGCCCACTCAGATGTCATGGGGAACCTTGTCATGCAGTGCTGTGACCTCTGGTCCAACGAGTCCGTGGAATACCACGGTGAATTCGGCGGTACCACCGTGCAGTGCTGGGGAGAATCCCTTGCATACGACTGCGCTCTGATGAACGTATCCCTTGACTCAGGGAACGAGAAGATCCTCAGGGACATGTTCGTAGCATCCGACATGTACAGGGACCCGCAGGGCTTCGTGCTGGCCTACCCGCATGCCTACAGAGTAGGTGAAGCAATCATCAAGGACGGAAACGACCTGTATCTCCGTGCCAAGAACGCCGCCATGGAATGTGTCAACATCATCGAAGAAGGCGCAAAAGGCAAACTCGAACTCTCCAGGTTCGAAGCAAAAGCCCTTGCGGACGCAAAGGAAGCCTTTGAAGGAATGACCGATGACAAGGACAAGTTCATGAGCGACTGCCTTGACAAGTACAAGAAGGAAGTCAAGGTATTCCTGCCCGAGAACTACGACCTCTGAACGAGGAAAGTTCTCTTCCTTCTCTTTTTTTATTTGGTTTGAATTGCTTTCCTTCCAGCTTTGCTTATGCATGCGGGCATTTTACTTCAATAACCTTTAGTTCAAAGGTTCTGGTTTTCGCAACAAAATATCTGATGAATCAAGCGTCTGATGAGTTCGGCATATTTGTTGAATCAAGAATTCGTGTTTAAATATCGCCAAAAGCTTGAAAAAAGCTGAAAATAGCTGGAAAAACCTGAAAATATATGAAAAAAGCTGAAAAAAGCTGAAAAAAGCTGAAAAAAGCTGAAAAAAGCTGAAAAAAGAAAAAAGGAGAAATCTGTTTTTCAGATAGCAGATTTTAAGGACAGAGTTCAGGCGTAGTACTCGTCCCTGGCAGCCACAAGGGCTTTTATGTTCTCCAGCGGGGTCATCGGTGCGATTCCGCATCCGGGTGCGAGCACATCGATGCCGTCATCCAGGGCCTGTTTGGCTTCGGTCTTGATCTTGTCAACCGGCCCGGGCAGAAGGGTGAAGGGGCTCGAGATATTTCCGATGAGCCTTGCCCTGTCCCCGAGAATGTCCTTTGCTTTCTTTACGCTTCCGATCTTTTCTTCCACACTCAGGCCCTCAAAGCCGCAGTCCGCCATATAGTCAAGGACCGGGTTCACGTTTCCGCAGATGTGAAGGATGGTTGCGGAATCAACCGCACCTGAGAATTTCTGCAGCCTGGGCATCAGGGAGTCCTTGAAAGAGTCAGGGCTCATAAGGTCAGGGGACGCCACGGGGTCAGCAACGGAGATGATGTCCGCGCCCGCTTTGACCATCTCGTTTGCATAGATTACTGCGGCATCGGTTGCAAGGTCAAGGACCTGGTCGAAGAGGTCGGGTTTCTTGATGGACCACTTCATGAAAGACTTCACGCTGGCAAGGTCGGATGCAATGGTAATCGGGCCTTCCATCCCCCCGATAACCGGGACATCAGGGCCGACTTTATCCCTGATAATCTTAATGGCTTCGAGAATAACAGGAACCCTGCCTTTTGCCAGAAGGTCTTCGGGAATGGCTGCATCATCAAGGCTCTTCGGGTACGGGTGCCCGGTAACAGAGGGCTGCCTGTTCTTCGTACCCATGTTGATCTCACAGCCCATAGCTTCCACAAGCACGGTCAGGCAGTACGGGATCCTCACCGCTTCGAGCCCGCTTAGCTCATGATTTGCAATGGCAAGTTTCGCCATCAGCCCTGCATCGGAGTGGGCTTCCGGCCAGGCTGCCCCCACCTCATCCATAAGTTCAACGATCCCGGTCTGGGTCACGGATGCAACCGGGACTTTATCAACATCTTTTCCTTCAAGGACGTTTAACAGCCTCTCTTTAAGTGTCAGGTCACTCATTCTTTATCCTCCCCATATGATGATTCCCTGGTTCAGGAATACGGACTTTCTTTACACAGGGGCTATCTCCACAGCCCACTTAATGCAAATTTTGTACACAAAGTACTATTTATTTACAAACTGAAATTTACGATGCTCCTGCCCAGAATTTCAGATCGATTTTTAAAGTATATTTTCCGGCCCTGCCTCGAAAACCCCCTCGGAGGCGTGCCGGACCATAAGCTTTCCGCGCAGGCAATATCGCCAGCAGGAAACTGAAATTAATCAGGTCAGGATTGGCTAGTATAATCTCTATTTAATTCTATATCATTGTTTGGTACATCGCTATCAGTGACACCTTTGTGAGGGGCATTACCGCATCACTGCATCACTATAAAGAGAATTGCAAGACTTGAAACCATCAAAAGAAACGTTATAAGGCAAACCATTATCCCGAGAGCAGATGTTTGGGTTGCGTTAATAGCCGGAAAAACAGGAAAAAAATCATCTCGGGAAAAAAAGAGTCGATACACAAAACTTTTAAAAGATAAAAGAGAAAAAGAGCCGGAACATGCTCCCGATATCAGAAAGAATCGAAGTAATTGAAGGCGATATAGTAAAACTGGAAGTCGACGCAATCGTAAATGCAGCCAATCCTACCCTCCTCGGAGGCGGGGGCGTGGACGGGGCAATCCACAGGGCTGCAGGCCCGGAACTGCTAAAAGAGTGCAGGACCCTAAAAGGCTGCCCCACCGGAGAAGCAAAGCTTACTAAAGGATACCTGCTTCCTGCAAAATGGGTCATACACACCGTTGGCCCGGTATGGTACGGGGGAAGGAGGGGCGAGGACGAAATGCTTGCATCCTGCTACAGGAAAAGCCTGGAACTGGCAAAGGAAGCTTCCGTAAAGACCATTGCATTCCCGGCCATAAGCACGGGAGCATACGGTTTTCCTACGGATAGGGCAGCAAGAATTGCAGTTTCTGAAATCAGGCGCTTCCTCCGGAAAAACGAACTTCCAGAAAAAGTATTCATGGTCTGCTTTAACAGGGAAACCTGCCGGAACCTCAAAAGAGCCCTTGAGATGGAGCTTTGAAAAAATATTTAATATCCCTGATTATCTATTTATATCTTATTTTATAAGGTATGGAGCTTGTAAAGATAAAGCTCCTGTTCCCCAGAAGCTAGAAACCGAGAAAAACGGGAGAAGGAGAAAGAATTTCTCTTTAACTTTCCGGAGGATTATTTATATAGTATGTTAGAAGAATAGTCCCAAATAAAAATTAATAATGATAATAATTTGTGGACAGGACAGTGAAAAATTAACCAGGGTAAAAAAGTAGTTAAACCGCAAAGGTCTCCACTGCCACGCCTGCAAATTACAGCAAAATTAACCGGAAATCATAATTACAAACTTGCAAAATCATAATTACAAACTTGCAAAATCATAATTACAAACTTGCAAAATCACAATTACAAACACAAAATCAAATTACAAACTTGCAAAATCACAATTATAATAGAATTACAGTTGTAATCACAAAATCACAATTACAAACGTGCAAAATCGCAATTACAATCACAAAATCACAATTATAATAGAATTACAGTTGTAATCACAAAAAAACGATTACAAACTTGCAAAAAGACGAAAATTGCCGCATTTGCAAGTTGCAAAAAAAGTGCACAATAAGGGACATTGTGAAGGAAAGCACCGCATTCAGAAAAGCGGGAAGAGGAGATTTACTCAGCTCTTGAATTTGTGCCTTGCATTTGATTCTGCAGGAAATAGAAAAAAATGGGATCGGAGGAATTGCTATCAGTCAGGAGGAAGCCTTTAAAAAAGGCCTTGACCTTTTTAAACAGAAAAGGTACGAAAAAGCTATCAACGTATTCAACAAAATTTTGAGCAAAGAGCCGCAGCACCCAGGGGCTCTTTTCAACAGGGGGCTCGCACTGCTGGAAGCCGGAAAACCCGGAGAAGCCCTGAACTCCTTTGATGAAGTCCTGCAGCTTGATCCCGGAAATCCCGATGCCTGGCAACAGAAAGGGCTTTCTTCGGCCGCCCTTAAAGAGTTTGAAGCTGCCCTTGAAGCCTACTGGCACGCCCTTGAAATCAAGCCGGGAAACCCGGAAGTCCTGTACCTGAAAGGGCTTGTCCTGGCAGAACTAAACCGGACCGGAGATGCCCTGCTCTGTTTTGAGGAAGCCCTGGAAGCGGAACCTGAATACGCCGATGCCTGGTACGCCAGGGGCACGGTATCCGGACATGCCGGACAGTATGAAGCCGCCCTGGAAAGTTTTGCCCGCGTGCTCTCAATCAAGCCCAGGCACAATGAAGCCCTGTATTCCAGGGGACTGATTTTTGCACAAATTGAAGAATACGAAAAAGCCCTGAAAGCTTTTGATTCCCTTATCCGGGCAAGCCCCAAGAACATGGATGCCAGGGAACAAAAATGCCTGGTCCTCGGGAAACTCGGGAGAAACGAAGAAGCCCTGGAATGCCTTGAATCCCTCCTGAAGAAATCCCCGAACTACGAGCCTGCCCTTTACAGCAAGGGAGTCTTCCTGAGCGAACTTTCCCGCTATGAAGAAGCCGAAAAGATTTTTTCAAAATTACTGAAAATCAACCCCGAACACAAAGATGCCCGGTTCAGGCAGGGAACACTCCTGCTTCAGCTCCTCCGCTTCAACGAAGCTATTGCCGCTTTTGAGGAAGTTATCAAACTTGACCCCGGCTATTTCGAGGCCTGGAACCACAGGTGCTTTGCCCTCATGAAGCTGGAGGTCTATGACGAAGCTCTGGAAGCCTTTGACTCTCTCCTGGAAATCTACCCGGACCAGGAGGAAATCTGGTACAACAGGGCTCTTGCCCTCCTGAAACTGCAGCGTCTCGAAGATGCCGCCGAGTCCTTCGCCAGGGTGACCCGGCTGAACCCCGGGTATAAGGACGCCTGGTTCCAGCAGGGCCGGCTCTTTGCAAGGACCGGGAAATACGAAGAGGCCCTGGAAGCCTTTGACAGGGTGCTCGAACTCGACCCGGAACATGCCGATGCCCGGAAGTTCAGGGGTACGGTGCTTGTGGCTCTCGGCAACATCGAGGAAGCCCATGATTCCCTTTCCGAAAGCCTTGAAGAAGAGCCTGAAAACTTTAACCTCTGGTTCCAGAAAGGCCTCCTCTTCCTTGACTCAGGAGAATTCGAAAAAGCCCTCAAAGCTTTTGAGAAGAGCACGGAACTAAAACCGGATTCGGAAAGCTCCTGGATGAACAAAGGTTTTGCCCTCTATTCCCTGGAAAGCTACGAAAAAGCCCTGGAAGCCTTTGAAGAAGGCCTGAGGCTAAACCCCTATCTTGAGAAAGGCTGGAACAAGAAAGGAATTGTCCTCGGAAAGCTAGGGGAAGAGGAAAAAGCCCTCGAAGCTTTTGACGAAGCCCTGAAACTCAGGCCCGGTTATGAAGATGCCTGGAAAAACAAAGCCCTGATTTTGCTTTCGGCAGAAGAATACGAAAAGGCCGAAGCAGCCTTTGTCGAAGTCCTGAAAAACAATCCTGAAGACATCAATTCCCTTTACAACCGGGGAAAAGCTCTCCTCAAGCTCGAGAAAAAAGAAGCGGCCCTGGAATGTTTTGAAAAAGTCCTTGCCCTTGACCCCGATTATCCCGAACTCCGGTACAACCTGGGGCTTGCACAGATGGAACTTGGCAAGCATGAAAAAGCCCTGGAAACCTTTGAAAAGCTCTCGGCAAAAAATTCCCTTGACCCCGAGATCCAGTTTAAGAAAGGCATGCTTTCAATGGAAGTCGGAAAATTTGAAGAAGCCCTGGAAGCCTTTGAACAGGTCCTTTCCCGGGAACCCGAATCCGTAGACGCCTGGTATAGGAAAGGGCTGACGCTCCTGGAACTAGAACGTTTCGAAGATGCCATAAAAGCCTTTGACAGGGTGATTATCAGGAACTCCGATTATGAGGACGTCTGGACCTGCAAGGGTTTTGCCCAGATGAACCTTGGAAAATACACCCCCGCCCTTGACACCTTCGAAAGCGTGCTTCGGGAAAAACCTGACTCGGAAAAAACCTGGCACTACAAGGGCATGGCCCTCCGCAGGCTGCACAGGCCCAGGGAAGCTGCCGATGCCTTTGAAGCCGCGCTCCTCCTGAACCCGGAGAATCCGGAAGCCTGGGAGCACAGGGCGTTTTGCCTTTTCGAAACCAAGCAGTACGAAGAAGCCCTGGAAGCTTTCGATACCTACCTTGAAAAGAACCCTGAGGACCTTCCGGCCCTCTACCACAGGGCGCTTTGCCTTCTCCGCCTGGGGAAGAATGAAGAAGCTTCCGAAGCCTTTGCCAGACTCCTCGAACTTGACCCTGAAAACGAGGAGGCAAGGTTCAACCTGGGAGTCTCCCGCTTCCAGCAGGGCCGCTACGAAGAAGCCCTTTCCATTCTTGACAAAATAAAAGGCGGGTCCCAGAAAGCCTCTTCAGCCCTCTACTGGAAAGGCCTTGTGTTTATCCGGCAGGGAGCTTACGATGCCGCCCTGGAAACCTTTTCCGAACTTATCGAACAAAACCCCTGGCTGGCGGAAGCCTGGTACTTCAGGGGCCTTGCCCTGGCCAGCCTGAAACGCCACGAGGAAGCGATCGAGGATTTCAACAAAGTCCTTGAAATAGACCCTTCCTGCCACGATACCCCTTACCAGCTCGGCCTTTCCTGCTTTGCCCTGGAACGCTACGCAGCTGCAGCCGAAGCTTTCGGGGAAGCCCTTAAAGCGGCTCCGGAAAATTTCGATGCCCTTCACAAAAAGAGCCTTGCCCTTTTCAAACTAGGGAAATATGAGGAAGCTGCCGCAGGTTTCAGAGAAGTCCTTGCCGCCAACCTCGGCAGCACGGGAGCCCTTGTCTCACTTGGTTCGGCCTGCCTTAAACTGGGGGAACATGAAGAAGCCCTGGAAGCTTTTGACCGCTACCTCCAGCAGTACCCCGAAAGTGAAAAAGCCTGGTTCGAGAAAGGGCTTGCCCTGAAGGAACTCGGAAGACAGGAGGAAGCTGCTAATGCCTTTGATTCGGTCCTGGAACTTGTCCCGGGCTACCTGCCGGCCCTGGAGGAGAAAGGGTACGCCCTCTTCAAACTGGGAGATTACGGAAAAGCGTCAGAAGCCCTATCCTCCGCACTGAAATCTGACCCTGGTAACGTAGATCTCAGGCACACCCTGGCCCTTGCCCTCTTCAGGCAGGGAAATTTCAAAGAAGCCCTCCCTGCCTTTGAAAAGCTCCGGGAATCCGGCAGTTTCAAACCCGAAACCGAACCACAACTTTCCTATTACCTGGGCCTTACCTGCTTTGAGCTCGGGGAATACGAAAAAGCCCTGCAAGCTTTTGACGTTGTCCTTAAAACCGGAACCCACGAACCCGGAGTCCTGCAAAAGAAAGCCTTTGCCCTCTTCGAACTCGGCAGGACCGGGGAAGCAGTCTCGACAGTCAACGCCCTGCTCGCCCTTGCCCCCGAGAGTTTAGGGGAAACCGGGAAAGGAGATGAGACAGCCTACGCGGAAATCCTTGAAAGGTTTGCCTCAGCCCTGATAGAGCTAAAACAGTATGAAAAAGCCCTGCTTTCCCTGGAAAAACTAATTGTAGCAAAACCCGATTCCACGGATGCCATTTACAGGAAGGGCTTTGTGCTCATGGAACTTGGGAAGGATGAAGATGCCCTGGAAACCTTTTCCTCTCTCCTTGCACTTAACCCCGGACTTGCAAAAGCCTGGTACAGGAAAGGGCTCGTCCTCTTCTCCCTGGAACGTTATTCCGAAGCCGTGGAAGCTTTCGAGCAGGCGGTATCCGAAAGTGCGGAAGGTGGACAGGACGTGAACGAACGGGACCTGGAAGATGCCTGGACCAGGATAGGGCTCACCCAGCTCAAGCTGGAACACTATGAAGCCGCCCTGGAGACCTTCGGAGGGCTCCTTGCCAAAAACCCGAAAAATGCGGACATCTGGTACAGCAAGGGGCTTGCCCTCAGGGGGCTTGGCCGGGAAGAGAAGGCTGTGGAAGCTTTCGTAAGGGCAACCGAACTCAAATCGGGGCTGGAAGCCGCCTGGCAGCAGAAAGGGCTTGCCCTGCTCGGGCTCAACAGGTATGAAGAGGCCCGTCAGGCCTTCAATTCCGCCCTTGTCCTGGACCAGGAAAACCCGGACGCCCTGTACAGCCGGGCTGTCGCCAATTTCAAACTCCTGCACTTCAAGGAAGCCGCCAGGGACCTGGAACTTGTGCTCCTCTTTGCCCCGGACTTCCCCGAGTTCACGGAAGCCTGCTACAGGCTCGGGATTGCCAGGATCGAGATCCAGGAATACGAAAAAGCCCTGCAGGCTTTCGACATGGCCCTGCATCATGACCCCGCCCATAAAGAAGCCCTCTACCACAGGGCACTCGTGCTCTTCAACCTTGAAAAGTACGAGGAAGCGGCTGAAACCCTTGAAGCACTCCTGGAGCTTTCCCCGGAGGACCCGGAAGCCCTGAACTACCTTGGGCTCTGCTGGCTCGAGCTTGAAGAGTTCGAAGCCGCCCTGGAAGCTTTCAAAAGGGTCACCTCCATTGACCCCCAGGACGAAGAAGCCCTCTACAACACAGCCACCACCCTGATCAAGCTCAACAGGGCAAAAGAAGCCCTGGAATACTTCGACCGCATCCTGGACATCTCCCCCGACAACCCGGACGCCCTGAACTACCGGGGAATTGCCTTTTGCAGGCTTGAACGCTACAAGGAAGCCCTGAAGTCCTTTGACCGGGTGCTTGAAAAAGACCCGGAAAACATCAAAGCCCTCTACAACGTGGGCGTAGTCTGCTTCAAACTAAACATCTTCGAGACCGCAGCCAGGGCCTTCAGGGAAGCCCTCTCTATCAACCCCTGGCACGAACAGTCCCTTAGATACCTGGGAATCTCCCTCGCAAAAGTGGAAGACTACGACGAAGCCCTGAGAGCCTTTGACAAACTGCTTAAAATCAACCCCCGCGACGTCCGGGCCATGAATTACCGGGGCGTAATCCTCGGAAAAATGGAGAAATACGGGGAAGCCATCAGGACCTTCAATGAAATCCTCCGCCTCTACCCCGACTTCGCTGATGCCCGGGAAAGGCTAGAGATCCTGAAAAGCCTTGAAAGGGACGAAGCCAACTACTGAAAAAGAGAGCTTTAACGAAAGATTTGACAAAGGAAACCTCTAACGAAAAAGAACTAAAACTACTAGAAAAACATTTTACTGACAGTGCCTGCCAAAAAGCAGGAAACTGTCCCCTACTTTTTTAGACTTTTGCTTATTCCGAACTCTAATCTGTTCTGGCCTTAAATCGCTTAGATCCATCGCTCAGATCCATAGCTTAGATCCATAGCTTAGATCCATAGCTTAGATCCATAGCTTAGATCCATAGCTTAGATCCATAGCTTAAATCCATAGCTTAGATCCTTAACTCTATTCAGAAACATTCATTCCCAAAAGTATATGCCCTTTTAAAGGGAAACAATACTTGACTGTATTAAATATATAGACAGTATTAAATTAAGAATCGGGATACCGAATCTGAAATTGGAATCTGAAATTGGAATCTGAAATTGGAATCTGAAATTGGAATCTGAAATTGGAATCTGAAATTGGTATCCGGAATAGGAATCCGTTTTTCAAGGCAGGGGGTATAAGACAAGTGATATTCATGGATATTGTTTCCTGGGAACCTGAAGACAGCGCAAGAGTGGGAGAAATTTTCTCAACGTTCAAATACCCGGAAGGCATGAAAGTTATCGACGAGTGGATGGACCTGTCAGGCTGCCGCTCGTTCATTATATATGAAACGGACGACCCGGAAGCCTACATAGCTTCGATTCAACCTTTCATGGACCTGTGCTGGTTTGAGACCTTTCCTGTCCTGAGGGCGGGAGAGTACATGCAAAAATTCCAGGCCCTTGAGGGAAAGGCGGGAGAGAGGAGAAGCTCTGCCCCGGAATATGAAGAAGCCCTCGAAGAAGAAAAAGAAGAACTGGTGGAATACATAGAAGGGCTTGAAAAAAGGGTCCAGCGCCTGGAACACCACTCCTTTATCCAGCAGGAAGATACGACCTGAAGGCACAAACCGACTACGCTGGTTAAAAAAGAAGAAAGTGGGAAAAAACCCCAATCACAATTTATTTTTCAAGCGCAGATTCAAACTTGTCTTCGCCCATGCGGTAGATGTGCCAGCCTTCCACAGGCCCTGCCCCGAAGTATTCGTAGAATTCCCTTGCGGGGTTCCAGTCAAGCACGACCCATTCCACCCTGCCGCAATTCCTTTCCTTTGCCAGTTTGATGCAGTTGAGGAACATGGCTTTTCCAAGCCCTTTCCCGCGGAATTCGGGTTTTACGTAAATGTCCTCGATATAGAGCCCCTGTTTCCCGACAAAGGTTGAGAAGTTGTGGAAAAAGACGGTAAAGCCGGCAGGCACCCCGCCAAGCTCTGCAAAAAAGACCTCGGCATAGGGACGTTCCCCGAACATGGACTCGATGAGGGTCTCTTCGGTAGCCTCAACCAGATGGGAAAGTTTCTCGAATTCGGCAATGCCCTTAATGAACTCTAAAATGAGTGGGACATCTTCTTTTTCAGCGATGCGGATGTTAAAGTTGGAATTGTTTTCTGTACCGGTCATTTTTATTCCTTTTTTCCTTTGTTTTGAAATCGTGATGAAAGAGTAAACGATGAAGTGAATGAACTGAATAAATCAAATGAAACGAACGAATTGAACGAATTGAATAAATCGAACTTATGCCATAGGGTATCGGCTCATTTTTTAATAAGTTTTTTATTAGGAGCGGAAACTGCCCCAGGAAAAATGAAAAGTCAATGAAACCGGCAGCCAAAAATTATATGCCAAAACTAAAAAACCGGGCAGCCATCGAGTTCCAGCACCCATGCCCACCCACGTTCGCCGAAGGCGAACGGTTTTTGCTGTATTAAAATGAAGAAAAAGATGCAGAAAAAGGAACTTTGTAAGTGTCTGTTTCGAAAAAAGCGTAAATACCATGTTGCGTCCAAAGCTCGAAAAAAATATAAGAAACTGAAATGTGGCATCCCAACTTTTAGCGTTGGAAAATGTTGGAAACTTAAGGTTATTTTTTACATTTTATCTCTTTATTTTCATTTTTGGAAAGGGCCGTTTGCTTCGGAAACGGAGGTTTCTCTGCAAGACTATCGGAAGTCAAAGGTTGCTAAGGATATCGAATTGGGGAAAATGAACTTACGGTGCCCAGGGAAAACTGAAAAATTCGCATAAAAAAGAGGACTAAGAAGAGCGTGTTTCGGGGAGGAGGTATAACTCCGATTTCAGCCTGAAGCTCCATCCCGACCATTCACTTGCTTTCACTCTTCGTCCTTTTTCTCAAAGGCTTCTTTTACGATCTTTACGGCGCAGAGTTCCCCGCACATGGAGCAGGCTTCGCTTTCGGTCTTTCGGGCATCCCGGATTTTGCGGGCGCGGTCTCCGTCGAGGGCTAGTTCGAACTGCTTTTCCCAGTCGAGGTCCCGGCGGGCATAGGCCATGGCTGTGTCCTGTTTCCAGGCGCGCTCGCGCTGGCCTTCTTTTACCAGGTCGATGGTGTGGGCTGCGAGTTTTGTGACGAGGGTGCCTTCACGGATATCGTCTATGGTGGGAAGGGCGAGGTGTTCGGAGGGGGTTACCATGCAGAGGAAGTCCGTCCCGTACATCCCGGCGACAGCTCCGCCGATTGCGCAGGCTATGTGGTCGAAGCCCGGGGTGATGTCGGTTACCAGGGGGCCGAGGAGGTAGAGAGGGGCTCCGTCGCAGAGTTCTTTCATGCCCCGGACACTGAGCTCGATCTCGTCAAGGGGAACGTGCCCGGGGCCTTCCACGAAGGTCTGGACATCGACGGCGCGGGAGCGCTTCACAAGCTCGCCGAGGGTTATGAATTCCATGAACTTGGGGCGGTCGGAGGCGTCTGCTATGCAGCCGGGGCGCATACCGTCTCCCAGGCTCAGGGTCATATCGTATTCCTTTGCAATTTCCAGGAGGTAGTCGAATTCGGCGTAGAAGGGGTTGTCTTCCCCGTTGTGGAGCATCCAGGCAATGGTGAAGGAGCCGCCTCTGCTGACCACGTTCATGATCCTGTCGCCCTGTTTGAGGCGTTCCAGGGTGTTGAGGTTGACCCCGGCGTGGATTGTCACGAAGTCCACACCCTGTTCGGCGTGCTTCCGGACAGCGTTGAACATATCATCGGAGGTCATCTCGACAACGGCCTTCTGCGAGGCTGCAGCCTGGTAGATGGGAACGGTACCCACAGGAATTTTCACGGCTTCAAGAATGCGCCTGCGGATCTCGTCCAGGTCCCCGCCTGTGGAAAGGTCCATTACGGCATTTGCCCCGTAAGCTTCGGCAGCTTTTGCTTTCTCGACTTCGGCTTCGATGTCTATGTAGTCTCTTGAAGTCCCCACGTTGGCGTTGACCTTCGTGCTCATGAACTTGCCGATCCCCACAGGCAGGGTATCCCGCCCGTTGTTCCGGGGGATAGCGATGAGGCCCTTCGCCACGCAGGAGCGGACGGTCTCGGGGTCGATTCCTTCGGATTTTGCCACGGCTTCAATGGCAGGGGTTATGATCCCCTTTTTCGCGTCTTCCATCAGTGTCATTTTTACTCCATGGGATGAGGTGAATGCGGATAATAAAGAGCGGACCTGCCGGATAAACCGGCAAGGGTGCAGACCAGCCGGGAAAACCGGTTAAACAAACCAGTTAAGCGAACCGGCTAAACGAACCAGCCAAATGAGCCAGCCAAATAAACCAGCCAAATAAACCAGTCAACAAATCATTCAGGAAAACTGGCTAAACGAACCAGCTGACAAATAATCTGAACAAACTAACTGAACAAACCAGCTATGAAACGGTCCAATTATAATGAATAATCTATAGGTTCCCTGATTGCAAAGTAGAACAAACAATATACCAATATATAGCTTTTCATCTTGCAGGGGCTTCTCAATAATCTATAAGCGAAGAAATATATAAATAATGTGTAGATCACTATAGGAATATATAATGTGTGCACATAATAGATGAACACACATAAGCATAAAATTTACATTGCTTGCCCATTTTGCCTGAAAAATGGAGCTAAAAGATGGAGTTGAAAGTCAGAGGAAATCCGGCTAATGGCAACTGATATATAAAGGCTTGGGGCTTTTACTGGTAAGATTTCAGAACCGGAGCCGGGAATTGCTCGAAGAATTACTTGAGAAATCCTTTCTTATTTTACTATTCAAAACTCAACAACCAGATCAAGCCATCCGAATCTTAATTACTCGAATCAAAATTACTCGAATCAAAATTACCCGAATCAAAATTACCCGAATCAAAACTATCCCAATCACAAAATTCAGGTCTTTTAACATGACAGTCGTCGCATTTGCAGAAAAGAACAAGGCAGCAGCCCAGATCGCAAAAATCCTGGGGGAGGGGCAGGTGGACAAGATATCCATTGAGGGGCTGCCTGCATACGAATTCAAGTGGAAAGGAGAAGAGTGGTACGTGATGGGGCTTTCGGGGCACATCATGAACTACGATTTCCCGGAGCAGTACAACAAATGGCGCGACGTGGACCCGGGGGTGCTCCTGGGGGTGGACCCTGAAAAGTTCGTAACCAGGAAAGAGTACGCTGCAGCCATAAAGAAGCTTGCTAAACGGGCAAGCAAAATAGTCCTTGCATGCGACTACGACCGGGAAGGGGAAAACATTGGTTTCGAGGCAAAAACCCTTGCCGAGGAAGTTACGAATGTGCCCGTTGCCAGGGCCCGGTTTTCAGCCCTCTCCCCGAAAGAAGTCAGGAAGGCTTTTGAGGCCCCCCTGGAGCCGGACTACAACATGGCAATGGCAGCGGAAGCCAGGCAGATCCTGGACCTGAAGATGGGGGCAGCCTTTACCCGCTTTGTGACCCTTTCCGTGAGGGAGCAGGCAAGGACAAAGGACGTGCTTTCCATCGGGCCCTGCCAGACACCGACCTGCGGCTTTGTGTACGAGCGGGAAAAGGCAATCAGGGCTTTCGAGGCAAAGGACTTCTGGAAGATCACAGCTCTCTTTGCGGCTTCCGGCGGGGATTTTGAGGGCACCCACAGGGCAGGGAACATCCATGATAAGGAAAAAGCCGCGGAGATCTTCAAGCGCCTGAAAGGCACGAAAACAGCGCTTGTCTCGAAAAAGACGGTTAAGGAAGCAAAGACCACACCCCCTAACCCGCTTAACACCACGGAATACCTGAAGCGGGCTTCCAAGTTCCTGGGAATTAGCCCGGAAGTTGCCCTCGAGGTTGCAGAACAGCTCTACCTTTCAGGGTTTACCAGTTATCCCAGGACCGAGACCAACAAATACGCCGACGACTTTGATTTCAAGACAATTGTTTCGGACTTTACGGGGAAAAAGGAGTACCAGCCCTTTGCCGAATCCATCCTTTCAGCCCCCATAAAGCCGAAAAACGGGACAAAAGACGGGCACGACCACCCTCCGATCCACCCGATCCGGGCGGCAGCCAGGGGCGAGGTCAGCTCGGCGGTACCCATCCCCCACGCGCCCGAGGTCTACGACCTGATTTCCCGGCACTTCCTGGCAAACCTGATGCCTGCAGCCATCTTTGAAAAGACCCACCTGCACTTGCTCGTACAGGAAGACCCCTTCGACTCCTCGGGAACGGTCCTGAAAGACCCGGGCTGGCTGGAGGCCTACCCCTTTGAAAACAAGAAGGACAAACTCCTGCCCTATGTGGAGGAAGGGCAGACCGTGGACGTAAAAAAGCTCAGCAACACAAAATCCAAAACAAGCCCCCCGAAAAGGCTGACAGAAGCCGAACTACTCACGCTGATGGACAAAAACGGGATCGGGACAAAGGCGACTGCCCCGACTCATATTGAAACAAACAAGAAGCGCGGCTATTTCGAGACGAAAGGAAAGACAGTCTCGATCCTGGACACCGGCTTTACCCTTATGGACGGGCTCTCCCTTTCCGTCCCTATCCTCATCAAGCCCGAGATCAGGGCAAGGATAGAAGCCCTTATCCAGGAAGTGGAAGACGGGAAAAAGGAATTTGATGCCGCCCTTGACGAGGGGACGGCCCTTATCCGGGAAATGTACGCCCAGCTCGAAGCGAAGAAAAAAGAGCTTACCTCAAGCATTGCGGGCACGATCAAGGACGAAGCCGCCCTGGAAGACAAAAAGAACCTTATCGGGACCTGTCCCGAATGCGGGCATGTACTGCGCATCGTGCAGACGGATTCGGCGCGCTTTGTGGGCTGCACCGGCTACCCTGACTGCAGGAACTCCTACCCCCTCCCGAAAACCGGGGCATTGAACATCCTGCGCTCGAAGGAATGTAAAAAGGAAGGCGGAGTCGCGGTCATGAAAGTGGGAAACAAGTACCACTGGGCTATCGGCATCGGACCCTGTTTTACCTGTGAACTCGAAAAGGAGTGCTTCCCCCCCGAAATAGTTGGTCCCTGCCCGAAATGCGACGGGAGCATGTTCCTGATCACCCTGAAAGATTCACGCTTCCTGGGCTGCACGAAACGCTGCGGATACACCCAGTCAGTCCCGAAGACCGGAAGGCTGACCCTGCTCGACGAGACCTGCAAGAGCTGCGGCTGGCGGCTGCTCAGGGTAAAAGAACAGGAAAAGGAAGCCGAGGAGTTCTGTGTGAACCGGCGCTGCGAAGAAGGACGGAAATACTGGAAGAAAAATCCCCCGGGCTCGTCCGGAGCTCCGGCAAAGGGTAGCCAGGCAAAGAGCACCACGGAAAGGAGAGTCACGGCAAAGGGGGCAGCAGTAAAAGGAGCAACAGCAAGAGGATCAGCCTCAAAAGCTTCGCCAGCCGGGACAAAAACATCAGGAACAAGAGCTTCAGGAACAAGAACTTCAGGGACAAAAACTTCAGGGACAAAAACTTCAGGGACAAGAATTGCCGGGAAGGAGAAGAAGTAAAAAAACTCAGAAGTAAAAGCTTCAGGCAGTAAAAAAACTCAGAAGTAAAAGCTTCAGGTTACCAGCCTGATCTGCCTGTGAAAACAGTTTGTGAACAAAGAGTAAAGTGGTCAGAGTGCTTTGCCCGTCTGCAAACACCCTGGATAGAATAGCCTTGATAGAATATGTTAAAAAGAAAATCCTTTCGGATTTTCCTTTTTTAGTTAGAGATCAGACCTGAAAGAAGTTTTATTCTTCCTCTTCTACCGGAGCAGCTTCGGGTTCAGGTTCGGATACCGGCTCAGCTTCGGCTTCGATTACCGGTTCAGGCTCGGGTACCGGCTCGGGCTCTGGCACTGCTTTGGGTGCAGGTGCGGCTTTGCGGGGAGCTCCGGTGACCTCAGTCTTCCTGATCTCGACCCTGCGAAGAGGGTAGATGAACTTGGCCTGCCTGTAGATGCCTGCGGAGAGCCTGCCGAGGATTGCTTCCTGCATGAAGGTCTCGAAATCGGATTCTGATGCACGCCTCTTGACAATGCTGATCATCAGCTCCCTGATAGCCTTCATCTGGCTTGAGCGTGCCCTCTTGATGGTAAAGCAGGTGGGCTTTACACGGATGAGGTATCCGTCTTTTGTCCTTACATCTACGTTGGCATCAATCCTGGAAGTCTGCCTCTTTACGATGGACCTGATGTAGTCGGTGGTGAGCTCATGCCCGATAAGAGCGGTGTTTGCGGTGTCCCCGACAACATTGTTCACCCTGAGCAGGACCTTGGTGTTGTTCTTGGTGATGTCGTTGGTGAGCTCCCCGACTGTGGTCTCAATTTTCCTGCCAACGAGCAGGCTCGGGTCGCTTGCCATTGTTGTCCCGATCTGAGCCCTGTTTAAGTAGGCGGGTGCTTCGATGTGGTACCATTCCTTTGACTTCCAGCTGTCAAGCTTTCTCTGTACTTTCTTTCTTGCCAAGTGATTCCTCCGAATTGGATGTTGGATTTATTTTGGATTTAATTTGTGTTTATTCCGGTTTGTTTGAATTCTGCTGCAATTTGTTTCATCATTTTGCCAAAAGGCAATGCTTCATATTACGAATACGGCACAATAGAGCCGATCCTTTCCCTTAACAATGAGCGTGAACGATATAGCAGGCGAATCCGGCGGCCGGGCAGCTCAGTTCTGAAACCATACGGTCTGCAGATTCCGGCGGCTTTAAGCGCCTGTTCCCTTTTGCGAAATCCCAATCCCTGAGTCCGGGGCACCCGGCCTGGCCGAAGGCAACGGTCCCCGAAACCCGAAAAGACGATCTGAACGGATCAGAAGTATTCTCAGAAATTTGCGGATTATAGTTTCTGGCTCCACTATACTTATCATTTCAATATATAAACGAATCGGTCAGAAAGCCCTTCCGACGCCCTTCAGCACAGCGGGAAGCAAACAACAAAAGAAAAAAAATGGTTTTGAAAGTAAAGGAAAGCCTGAAAGAACGGAAAAAAAGCCCAGCTAAAAGTGGAAAAAAAGTATGGAAAAAAAGTATGGAAAAAAAGTATGAAAAAGAGAAGGAAGTTAGAGGAAGCGGATACCCTCTGGCATTTCGCCCACTCTCTTCCTGAACTCTTCAGGCCATTTCTCCGGGTCAAGCCCCTTCTGGGCAAGGAAGACGGCAGCCCACCTTTCAAGCCCGACGCCCGAGCAGCCGGACCAGAGATCTTCCCCTGACTGCACTTTTACGTTAAAGCCGGAGGGGTACTTGTCCCCGTTGATGCTCACGTTCTGGAACTCAAGCCATTCCCCGTCCTCGCCCCTGTAGGGGAGGCAAGCTTCGTAGTCGGTGGTCCCGACAACGTTTCCTTCGGCAAGCCCGAGCAGCCCTTCCTGAGCCATGAACCAGGGAGTAACCTTGGCTTTCCTCCATTCGATGTCCAGGATATCGTTGAAGATATGCATGTAACGTTCGTGCAGGTCTTCGGCAGCCTTGATGGTCTGTTCCTTCGTACCCAGCCAGAGAATCTCGATCCTGTGGAACTCGTCCACCCTTTCGATCCCGTGTATCCCGCCACTTTCGTACCTGTGGGACGTTCCTGAGCGGTCAAAAACCCTGATAGGAACCTCATCGTTGGGAAGCGTCTCTCCTGCCACATAGACCCAGAACGGCGGGCACTGGGCATAGCACATGCCGCCAATGGGCTCCCCGATCTTTTCCTTGATGAGCTTTGTGGGAACCTCGTGGGTCACCTTATAATAGTCAGCAACCTCTTCCCAGTACTCGGGGTCCCGGGTCGCAGGCGGTGAGACGTAGTAGATTTCGGGATAGACACCCTTGGCATGCCCGGACTTCATCCAGACCTCCCAGGGGACAAGCTTCGGGAAAATCATTTCCCTGTACCCCAGGGGTTCCAGGAGCTCCTCGTAGACTATTTTTTCGAAAGTCCGGAAAATCCGGGTGGACTGCGGCCCGTGGATCCACTGCCCGCGGCTTGCCCCGCGCTTGAGCCAGCCTTCCTTCATCATAGCCTGGGTAGGGTCTTCCTTGAAGGGATGCTCCATGGGTTCCCGCTGCCAGAGCAGGGTCCAGTGCTCGGCTTTTGCCCCGTACTGGGCAGCCTCGATCTTGTCCTCGAGCAGGGTAAGGATCCTGTCCGGAACCCTGTTCTTCATCTCAGCCTCGCCAACTTCGAGCTCGAGCAGGATCCCGCCTTCTACGTTCTCCATTTTCTTAACGTACGGGACCTTAATCTCCTTGAGCTCCTGTTCGGAAGGCACAAAGATGAAGAAGGAATCGACCTCAGTTCCTCTGATACCGATCTTGAACTCCTTCCCGAGGATGCCCGCAAGCTGCTTCTTCAGCCTGAGCGCAGCGTCGTGCACCCGCACGTACCTGCCGGATTTCAGGGTAAAATTGATCCTGTCTTCCTTGAGCTCCCATTCGGTAATTAACGCTCCCTGCCCTTCAGGTGCTCCTTTCGTAAGTATGGTTTTGTTCGCCTCATTAAAAAACGCAAGAATAGCTTCCATTGCAGGAGCCGGGTCTGCGCTTGTCCTGTAGTAAGCCTTAAGGTTGAACTCTAATTCCAAGGTTTGGGCCTCTTTTACTATGAATTATGTTAGAATGAATCTGTCTGATTAATATATTAGTGTAGTAATGAGGGATGAAGTTTATAGTTTGCTATTTTTCGCGGATTCGTGTTTTGATGGAGTTGGAGGTTTAAAAAGGTTTGCGTAATTGGGGAAAAACGAAATATAAGAGATAAAGAGCAAAAATAAGAACCAAATCAAGGATTCGGGGCTCCCGGGCTTTAGAATGACTTATCGAGAAATCTCGGAGATCTGTTTTTAATTTCTTGATTCAGAAGCTGCCGCCCTCAAAGTTTTCATGTTCCAGCAGCAGCCTGCTCTCCGGAAAATATAATAAAGAAGTTATGATTAGGCTGTTTTGAGTCTGCTTGCATAGGCTCACAGGCAGCTTTTCCTTCACCCCAGCATCCTCTCGTTTGCTGTCAGGATTTCAATACCCAGGTCCCTGAAATCCCGGTCATGGGTTACGAAAATCAGGTCTTTTGCGCGGCAGACCTCTGAATAAAGGAGGTCGTTGAAGTCATACCTGCCCTCTTCGAAGCTGTCCATGATCTCCGGGAGCTTTACGGCTGCAAGTTCAGGGTCGCAGGTAAGGGTGTTTATCAGGATTTTCTTCACGTTGTGTGAGATGTCCTCCGCAACAGGCCGGAAAGAAGGGGAATTTCGAAACTCCTTATACTTTGAGAATTCCGACTGCTGTTTGAACTCGATTCTGGCAAAGGCGTTGACAAACTCCGAAATTATCATGCAGTTTATGTAGATACTGCCTTCCGAAGCCCGGATCTCTTTCAGGGCTCGAGAATAGACATCCGAGCGCCAGTCAGGAAAACTTATGGGGCCGTAGATGTAGAGCCAGATATTCGTATCGAAGAAAAAATGCCTTCCCTCCGAAAAATCATATCCCTCTACGGAATGGACCTTTGAGGAACGGGCTTTTGCCCCAACGAGCTCTTTGGAATGGGACTTTAACGGGCGAACTTTTGTAGGGTGCACTCCCGAAAGAGAAGTTCCCGAAGCCTGAGCTTCCGAAGCCTCAGTTTCCAGGCGGCGGACCTTCACGGAGTGGGTCTTTTTATTCATCTTCTCCCCCCATTACTTCCCTGACAGCCTTCCTGTAATGGTCGGCATTCTCAAAATAGCATTTTGCCCTCTCCAGAACCCTTCTCAGGATAATTTCATCCTCGGGGCCGATATCCGTGAAAACCAGATTGCACCTGATAAACTCCTCCGAAAAACTTCCGTACAGCTGCCCGACCGCAGCATTCAAAAAAGCCGGAGTCAGGTCTCCTGCCTCCGCAAAAGAAAGTTCAACCTTCCTGTTTTCAAGAAAAGCCTCGGAAATCCTGGCATAAACCTTCTGCCCGTCTCCCAGGGCAACGCAACAACTGCCTCCGGCAGCCTCAATTGCCCTGATTTTCATAATCTCGCCCGTGCAAATCCCCCCATGTTTTCCCTTTATTCCCGCTTTATTCTCTCTTTATTCCCTCTTTATTCTCTCCATATTCCCTCTTTATTCTCTCCATATTCCCTCTTTATTCTCTCCATATTCCCTCTTTATTCTCCTTTTTTCTTAAATAGCAGCCATCCCTTCCCCTCTTTCCCGAACTTCGTTTTGATCAGGACATAATCCCCCCGGAGCTTTTCTCCTTCAAGTGTGCAAATGATCTCTTTTTCTTCAAATTTCCTGAGTTCAAAAGTCCCCCTGTCCCAGATTTCGACCTTTCCTGCCCCATAATGCCCTTCGGGAATCTCCCCTTCGAAATTGGCGTACTCCAGGGGATGATCTTCGGTCTGGATAGCAAGCCGTTTAATCCCGGCTTTTGCAGGAGGCTCTTTCGGGACAGCCCAGCTTTTCAGGACCCCGTCGATTTCCAGGCGGAAATCATAATGGAGGGTGCTGGCATCATGCTTCTGGATAACGAAAATCGGTTTATTACTATCTCCCTTAGAATTATCCGGTGCAGGTTCAGGCGTCTCTTTGAAATCCCTTTTCTTCCTGTATTCTTCCAGCATAAAGAACCATTAAGAAATACGCTGCCAGAATATAATAGAGTTATGCGGATAAACCGGAGAAAAGAAAGAGAAAAGTAAGGAAAAGAGAAGTAAGTAAGAAGACCGGGGTTTAATCGTTTACTGTAGCTCAAATAGTTCATATGCCTGAAAAACACTAATCTAAATTAGTACTAATCCGGATTAGTATTATTAGAGAGTTCAATTAGGGCGTTCAATTGAGGGTTCAGATCCCTGTAAACTCCATCCCCGGGATTCAAAGCCCGTGGTCATCTTCTTGCAAGGGCGTAGTCTATGTAGACCTGCAAAAACTCTTCATCGGCCTGCAGGAGCACGGTCTCAAACATGGCAACGTGGATTTTTTCTTCCCTGGCAATGTCCAGCAGGATTTTCCTTATCTCCTCACTTTTTGTGAGGCTTGCCATCTGCTCGTAAATGTTGACAGCGTCCAGTTCGGCGATCATGGCAGCCCTGAGAATTTCCTTATCAAGGTCTTCGGGCCGGGTCTTTTTAAGGTCGGCAATTGTTTCCGAAAGCAAGCTTTTTCACTCCCCGTAAGAGAGTACGGCAGTCAGGAATAAAGGTTTTTCCGGGAACATTCCTCCCGGAACATTTCGTTTTTCGGGCAAACATACTAAATAAAAATACAAATATAGGAAGAGAAATACAAAAAATATTTTAATTGCTACCGTATATCTTTGTTTTTCTTTCACTGGACACAATTAAAAATAATAAATTCTGAGAAAACAAAATCCACTACAAACCAGAAAACAATCACGAGGTAACCAATCATGCGAATCTTAATCCTTGGAGCAGGGGCAGTCGGCCTCTCCCTTGCTGCAAAACTCTCGGCTGTCTGTGACGTCCACGCAGTATGCCGGAAGCGCCACGCCGACATGATAGAAGAGCGCGGACTCCTGATGACCGGGATCTGGGGCGAAGGAAAGTACAAATTCAGCTGTGGAGAAACAGTTCCCGAGGACATGGACTTCGACTACGTATTTGTCAGTTCTAAGTCCATTGCAACGGAAGCGATCTGCGAGCAGTTTGCAGGCGTGATAAAAGGAAAAGAAACAATAAGCCTCCAGAACGGGGTCGGAAACGAGGAGATTATCGCCCGCCATACCGACAAAGTCATTGGAGGGACCATCATCACGGGCTTTGAATGGAGAGGAGATGCCGAGGTGCACGTCTCCGTGGAAGCCGGGCCCATGACCCTAGGGCGCTTTCCGGGAGGCTGCGACGAAAAGGTAGAAGCCCTGGTTGAAATTGTCAGGAAAGCAGGCATTTCCGTGCAGGCAAGCGACAACATAAAGGGAGCCCTCTGGGCCAAGACGATTTACAACTGCGCCCTAAACCCTCTTGGGGCGATCATGGGCGTGCCCTACGGGGAACTGGCAGACCCACATGCCTGGAACATAATCAGGGAAATCGTAAAAGAAGCCTTTGCAGTCACGGATAAAAGCGGGGTAAAACTCCCCTGGGAAAGCGCCGACGAATACCTCGCCTACCTGAAAGATGTCCAGCTCCCGAGCACGGCTGCCCACCACTCCTCCATGTTCCAGGACATCACGGCAAGCCGGAAAACCGAAATAGATTTCCTGAACGGGGCAGTCGTTTCGAGGGCGGAAAAACTGGGGCTGCAAGCACCTTACAATGAATTCATTTCGGAAGAAATCCGTTTTATGGAAGCCCTGAACGAGAAAAAGGCCTGAAATGAAAAAAGCGGCCCCGTAAAAATCAGACAACGTTGCTTAAAACGGCCCTGGTTTTTGTGATAGGGGTGAATACCGATTACAATACCGGAAATTTCCTTATGAGTTTCGATAACATTAGCCCTCACCGCCCACGAAGTGGGCGGCTCCTTTCGTAATTTCTGAAAAAAAGAGCTTGCAAAAGAAATTGCCATTACTTGTTGTAATTACCGGTTATACAAGCTTTTTATTTAACTCGCATCATTCCAATATTCTAATTTTCATTAAATTTGGCTAATGTAGTTCCAGTGTGTTTATTTATTAATAACGCAGACATATTTTTGGATAAATGCCATACAAATTTTCATAAAAATACACATTATGGAAAAGCCGGTCGTCTTCGACGACCGGTGAGAACATCGGTACTTAGAAAGCAGATAGAAAAAAAGTTGTTGGGTTCACATCAACGTTCTGGCTTTATACCGATCTTCATTTTCGGCTCATACCATTTCATTTTTAATTCTCACTGACTTTACATATTTTTATACAGACATCCACCACATAGTAACCATTTTATAATTAACTTCATATTATTTTTAACATAACTTTCATGCTCAAAAATGAAGACATAGTATATAAATAATTGAAAAGTCATACTAAAAAATTGATCCCAGTTCAGGAATCACTCTCAAACTACTCTAAAAAACCTAGCAGCCCAGTAAATCCACCCGAGACAGTACCGGCACGGGCAGTAAACCCAACCTAACCTAACCTAACCCCACCTCTCAAATCCGCAAACCCAATTACCAACCCAGGATACCCAGCTTATAAACCCCATCTGAGGCTGAAAAACCTTGAAAAAAACAAAATCAACTCTCTTTGTGCTTATTATCGCGTGCACATTCTTAATTGCAGGCTCGAGTTTTGCCGCCGGAAGCGATGGAAACCCCGGGATTTCCGAGATTACCGAAATTCCCGAAAATGGAACGGTTTCCCGGATAGTGGAACTCAAAAACGCACCCCTGAACCCGGAATTTGTGGAATACCGGAACAGGATGGCTCTCGAAAGCATGTCAGGGAGCATTGTCAGTTCCCGGGACATCTACAGCGACGGGAACAGGTACGCAGTCGGCCTGGTGCCGGCTCCGGCAGACCTTTCCGGAACAGGAAGAAGCCTCTTATCAGGCCCTGAAACCCCGGAAGCGTATGACCTCAGGGAGGAAGGGCTGCTTACCTCCGTGAAAAACCAGGGGCGTGCAGGCAGCTGCTGGGCATTTGCAAGCCTGGCTTCCCTTGAGTCCGGGCTCCTGAAGGCGGAAGGGGAAAACCGGGACTTTTCCGAAAACAACATGAAAAACCTGCTTTCCTACCGCTATCCCGAAGGTTTTGACCTGCCCCACGATGCGGGAGGAAACCGCTACATGTCCACGGCTTACCTTGCCCGCTGGACCGGGCCCGTAAACGAGACCGACGACCTCTACAATGATGTATCGGACTATTCTCCCCTAGGGCTGCCCGTGCAAAAGCACGTCCAGGAAGTGCTTTTCCTGCCTGAAAGGAGCGGACCGCTGGATAACGACCAGCTCAAAAGGGCTCTCATGAATTACGGAGCCGTGTATACTACAATGTACGCGGACATGAACAATTACTACTTTGCCAGCAATTGCAGCTACTACTATTATAATACGGGCATCAGGAGCGCAAACCACGCAATAACAATTGTCGGATGGAACGATTCCTTTAACATGACCCGTTTTTCCCCGCAGCCTCCGGGAGACGGGGCTTTCATAATCAAAAACAGCTGGGGTACAAGCTGGGGAGAAGCAGGGTACTTTTACATTTCCTATTACGACACGAAGCTGGGATACGATGAAAACGCCGTTTTTATCTCCGAGGCTCCCGTCAACTACGACTACAGTTACCAGTACGACCCCTTCGGCTGGGTCAGCCAGATGGGGTACGAGGATAACACTGCCTGGGGAGCCAATGTCTTTAGCGCGAGGAGGAACGAAACCCTGAGGGCAGTGAGTTTCTATACCACGGACTCGAACACAAGTTATGAGATCTACGTTTACAAAGACCCCGACTCAGGTCCGATAAACACAACTACTCTCGAACTCCACGAAAGCGGGAAATTTACCTTTCCCGGCTACCATACCCATGAGCTTGGCTCTCCAGTAACCCTCGATCCGGGACAGGTTTTTTCGGTGGTGATAAAATTCAGCAACCCTGACGAAAACCCGTACGTAGATTCATACCCCCTTGCCTACGAATATCCCGAATACGGCTGGAGCACAAAAGCCCGGGCAAACCCGGGAGAAAGTTACACCAGCCCGGATGGGGAGACCTGGGAGGATCTGACCAGCCGCTACAGTTACAGTAACGCAAACCTCTGCATAAAGGCTTTCAGCACCACCGAAGAACTCCCGGATGCCGATTTCTCAGCAGACGTTAGCTCCGGGGTACCTCCACTTACAGTGCAGTTCACTGACCTTTCCGAAAACGCCTTTTCCTGGGAATGGGACACGGACGGGGACGGGAATGTTGATTATACAACCCGGGACCCTGAGCACAGCTACGAACTCTACGGGACGTATAACGTCACACTGGATGTGAGCAACAGGAACGGGGAAAGCAGCAAAACAAAAACAGTTTACATCAGCGTGGAACCCCTCTCCATTTCCAGCTCCTCCCCTGCAGCAGACCTCGAAAGCTTCGATGACGAGACCGCGGAATTCAACATAAGCACGAATTATCCCTGCACGATAAGCTGGTACCTTGACGGGACGGAAATAAAATCCGGGGCAGGGATTTCCGCAAGTTCATACACGAGCAGCACGGCAGTTCCCGGAGTTTATAACGTGACCGCAACTGCCGAAGAAGGATACGAAAGCCGCCAGGAGTCCTGGAACTGGACTGTCCGCGACTGGAACCCCTGGGACAACCCCGACTCAGAAGAGGGAACAAACGTCACGACCGAAGAACTCCAGAAATCGATCCACTGCTACCTAAACGGGCTGGAATTCACAGAAAGCGGGGCAAATTCAACAAATGAGAGACTCGGGCAACTAATCCAGATGTGGCTTGAAGAGTGAACCTGAAGGATGAAAAAATAAGGGTTGAACAAATCAAAGTAGAACAAATCAAAGTAGAACAAATCAAAGTAGAACAAAATCAAAGTAGAACAAATCAAAGTAGAACAAAATCAAAGTAGAACAAAATCAAAGTAGAACAAAATCAAAAAGAATGAAAAACAGGGGTAGAAAAAATAGAAATCCGGAAAGCGGATATCTCACATTCCGGAAACTTATTTTTCTGCTTCCAGCGCTTTTCCGACCCCTTCCCCTATGTTTAAATTCATCAGGAAATCGTCAACAGTCGCAAGAAGAGATCCGATTTTTTCCGAGCGGAAATGGACAGCTACCCTCTCATCACTTATTTCGCTTTCCATGCTCCGGAGGTTATCAGGGGAGAGAGCTTCCAGGATCCTTCTGGCAAATTCCTTTGTTTCGGGGTCAGGGAATTCGATGGTACCGGTAATTTTCATAAGCGATTCTCAAGTCGTTTTTAATATAAATAATTCGCTGTCTTCATTTCTCATTTTAAATCCGGCTTCTGCCATTACTTTTTAACTTTTCCTCTGGCCTGGAGCTGTTCCCCGATAATCCTGTCCGCTATTCCCAGAAACTCTTCGGCAGTTCCCAGGGGGATGGAAGCCCCGGAGGCAACACTGTGCCCACCGCCGTTTCCTCCTACTGCGGCAGCTCCTTCCCGCAGGGCAAAGGAAAGGTCAAGGCCTCGAGAGACGAGTTCGCGGGTGCCTCTTCCCGAGACTTTCAGGATGCCTTCGGACTCGTTTACGCAGATGAAAGGGAGTTCAGGGTGGAGGTAGCGGACCACCGTGCTTGCCAGGGTCCCGGTGGAAAGCGCGTCCACGGTGTTGATGTACCAGAGATTTTCCCCTTTGCGGATTTTTTTGATATCTTCCCTGATAGCAAGGGCAAGGTTTTGCTGGTGCTCCCCGGAAAGAGCCAGGGCTTCTTTCAGGACGCCAGGGTCTTTCAGGCAGAGCCCGACAGCAAGTCCGTAGACTTTCATTTTTCCGCAGGTATTGAGGATAGAGATGAAATCATAGACGTTTGGCACGAGTTCCCGGTTCAGGATATAGATGTCCCCGATAACGGCTTCCACGGCTTCCGGGCTTGCCTGCCTTGCGAGTTTCAGGGCAACGGCATTGACAAGTTTCGAAACCCCTTCATCGGAAAGTTCCTCTATTTTGCCGGAAAGCCCGAGCCCTTTGAGGAATTCCCCGACCTTTTCCGGGTCCCCGGTTATGTCCAGGAAAGGTTCGGTGCTGTAGCTGAGCACTTCGGAAAGGTCTCCATCTCCCACTTTCAGCCCTTTCCGGACGGACACGACCCCTGCCTTCAGGGCCTCGTCCAGAATAAAAGCGTTTGCACTCCTGAAAAGCTGCTTGTCCCCGACCGCCCCTGCAATCGCAAGACCCGCCAGGTCTGTGTTTTCGGAGCCCATTTCCCTTGCAACCAGGTAGCATGTGCCGGAAGCCGAGATGTCCGTTGCCCCGTCTATCCCCACCGTATGCGCGTTTACGACAGCCTTTGCCGGGGACTCCCCCACAGGCTTGTGGTGGTCTAGCACAACGACATCCGCAGCTACTTTCCCTACCAGATCCGAATACCCGCTGCCCATATCACAAAAGATAACAAGGTCCCCGGGAGAGGTGCTCCCATTAATCTCCTCGACCACTCCCTCATCGAGCCGCGCAGCTATCGTAAGCTGGAAGCGGATGCCAGCCCGGAGCAAAGCCTGGGCCATAATCCCTGCAGAGGTCAGCCCGTCCGCGTCGTTGTGGGAGATAAGCCGCACAAAGCGGTATTTCAGGATCTTTTCAGCCGCATTTTTTGCAAGGTTTATCAGTTTTTCAACTTCGCTCAAAATCCATCACTCGTAAATTTATTAGTAAAATCAGGAAACAGAGTTAAATAATTTACCTGAATAAGCCTCAGATCGGATGCAACTCTATACATCTTTGATCTTATAAAACACAATAGCTTCCGGAACACGCAGAACTGCAGGATATTACAGTTAGAATTAATACAGCAGAAACAACAGGAAACTGCACCCGGATAATCATTCAAGGGTCAAATTAATTAATAAGAAAATGTATATTGCATATTGCTGGCGAGGCGCCTCGCCTGCTTCGGACATCAGTAGTGTAGCGGTCATCACCGGGCGTTGCCAACGCTCGAACCCGGGTTCGAATCCCGGCTGATGTATACCTAATTTTCCAATTTTCTTATTCTTTTGAGTATTTTTTCACATTATTTTCCAGTGTTTTTCACTTTATTTCCGTTATTTTTCACTTTATTTCCGTTATTTTTCACTTTATTTCCGTTATTTTTTTCACTTTATTTTCCAGCATTTTTTCACTTTATTTCCGTTATTTTTTTCACTTTATTTTCCAGCATTTTTTTCAATTCTTCCCGTTTAGCTGCAAGTTTTAGAACTCATAAGCTTAAATAAGGAAAGCCGCCAATTTAATTTCAAAGAACATTTGTTTATCACAACTAACGGGGGAGTGGGTAGAATTAAATATACATTTCAGGATTCAACCGAGTTACCTGTACAGAGGGATTTCATCCAGGACTTGCAGGACTTCTTGAGAATTTCGGAAGAGGTCATACCTCTTGAAAGGTCTGCGATCAGGACAAAAGAAGAAAACAAGGAAGGAAATGCTATTCTGGAGAAAAGGATCAGGGAAATCGATGAGTTCCGGACGGAAGTTGCAGCTTATCTTGAAAAGGTTACCCAGGAAGTCGATTCGGAAGACATCCTGGAAATCAAGAACAAGATTCTTGAAACCTGTGCTGCGGCTGCTTCCGGGAAAAAGGACGAAAATCTGGAAGAACTTGAGAAGGAGACTAAGATTGCCCGGAACGAGATCCAGCAGCTGGAAACAAAGATACTTTCGATCCTGAGCCCTTTTTTCGAAGAAGGAATTTATGGGGCAGAGCACGCTTATTCTGCTGCCGTTGAGGAGAAAAAGCTGAAAGGAACGCAGGTAAGTTCCATTGGCGGCATGCAGTACGAATTCGCCCTCAATTTTTCAGAGGACATGATAAAAGTCGGAGACCTGCAGGAACTCACCCTGCCGATCTGGGTGAAAGCAGGAATCCTGCATAAGGAAGACAAAATAAAGAAGCTCGACATTTCCGACTTCTACGTCATGTCGGTCGAATACGAGGGAAACAGCCTCAACACCGTTTTCGAAGATAAAGACGGCGAACACAGGATTACTATCTCGGCGGACGAAATGGCCTATCTTATCCTGCACGGGGACTATGAGATCAGCGGAGACGAAGAACTGGCAGCTTCCATAGACATGGACTCCATCTATGAACTGATAAAGAAGCTCAAACAGCTATTCAAAGAATCCGTGGAATCAAGGAAACTAAGAAGGGTCCTGCTGGAAGGCAAGAACGTAATGGATGAAAACAGGGTCCTGAATTGCCTCATGCTCATTGCCGGGATATACGGAAAACTGATCAGGGAATGCATTGAAAGGGGCTACACCAAAGGGGAAATTACCATCAAGATCGAAGAGCCCGGAGGGACCAGGACCGAAAAGTATCTCCCAAATTCGGTTATCCTGAGCAGGCTCTCGGATATAGGAAGCGAAGGGCTTGAACTTGCGGAAATTCTGGGAGTAGCGAAGGCCTGAACCTGCAAGTTGAAACAGTGAGCTGATCAGACTCTCTTAAACAGTTATATGAAACAGCCATCATAACCGGAAAATCTGAATAGAAACCTGAAAAAAAGACCATAAAAGGTTGTCTTAAAACTTGTTCAGTTCTAACTCTCGGAGCAGGATCAGTTAATTCCAATCAAAATGATTTCGAAACGGGAAGTGTCCATTGCCTATTCTTATTCCTATTCATTCCCGTATTCTTTTTTCTCAGTCCTCTTCACACTCATTGCAGCTTCCAAGCTCTTCATAACTCCTCGCCCCGTCCGGTAAAAAAGGAGTTACCAGAAGCACTGAAAAGAGTAAAAAGAAGGTACCAAGCATCCTGGGACCTGCCTCGACGGTGGCATAAAACATGAGAATAATCATCAGAACCCAGAAAATAAAACTCAACTGACAAGCAATTTTTACTTTGCAAACATAGTCCGTGCTCTCGCTCAAAATAGTCCCCCTCAAATGCCCATTTTTATATTGCCGTCATTAGGATAAATAAATGTTTATTTAAAAAATATAAATAGAGTAATTGAAAGGAGACAAAAACGTAGGCAGCCAGGCAAATAGCAAGTATCCTGACAGCTTCTTAGAAAACAAGAACCTCATACCCTTCTTCCATATACCGGGCAACGGAAGGGTGCCCCATCATCTCCTCACAAATGGGCAGCCCCTGAGTTTTTGCACTCTCCAGCGTGCCCATGTTGTCCGAGCACTGCTTGCAGACACAGTCTACGAGTCCTTCTTTTTTGACCGTGGCATAGAGGTTTGAAAACGGCTTATCAGGATTTGAGGAAAGTTCTTCGATCAGGGCAGTGGCCCTGCCTTCCAGAATCAGTTTTACGTCAAAGCCCCGCTTTTTCATGTCAAGGGCATTTAACATTGCATGTGCAAAACACATGAGCTCTCCGTTAAAAGCAAAAATTGCTACTTTTCTTGCCAACAATTGAACCCCCTTTACAAAAACAAAAACAAAAATTCAAACTGAAACTATCCATAAAATATACGGACCCTTTGCTATTCAAGTTTTGGGGCTGAGCCTCAAAAAGAGACTGAAAGGAGACGGAAAAAGAGAGGTTGAAAAAGAGAAGGAAGAGACCAAAAAGGAACGAGCAAGGAAGGAGAAAAAAGAGAAAAAGGGACAGAAGAAGAAAGATAGAAAAAAGCCTGGAGTTCAGAACTCTATATATTTGAGGAGCTTCTCTCCTTCCTTTACCCTGCTTAGAAAATCCTCTTCATCAGCATAAGGAATGCCGGCAGCAAGAGCATCCGAAGCTTTCTTGCCAAGCCCCGGGAGTTCCCGGATAAGGGAAAGGGATGCGGAATTGATCGGCAGGGGATGGGGGATTCCGGTAATGGAGCGCATGCCATGTCCGGTCACGGTTACGTCAGTGAAATTCCGAAGGGGGAGAGGTGCGGGGATTCCGACAAGCAGCGGATAGGAGCCAAGCTGTCTTCCGAAAGTGATTCCTTTTTCGTGCAACTCGCACATGACATCTTTCAGCACCGTGCCTTCGGGGACGACGCGGCGGAGCATGGGAAGGTCGATGTTTTTCCGGACCTGGTCCTTGTATTTCAGGAATAGTTTCTTGTGTTTAAGGGTAGCTTCGTCCTTTCCGTACATTGGGGTCCCTGGAAAGGCCATGACCTGCCTGATGTTGATCCTGCGGAGCATCAGCCCGGAATCGAGCACCTTCTGCAGGAAGTCGTAGTTCAGCTGGAAGGTCTTTTTTGTCTCACCCATGAGCCCGTGGACGAAGTTCAGGCCCGGCAGGAGTTCCGGAAGCCCGTTTGCCCCGCGGGCGGCGCCAAGTTCGTTCACGAGTTTAATGGCTTCGAAGACCTCTTCGGGGCTGGCTTTCAGGGAGTTTGCCCGGATCACCTTCGGGTCTGCGCTTTCCATGCCAAAAGCAGCCACGTCGCCGGGGGTGTGGTATTTGATGATAGTCTTAATTGCCCGGGCGGCTTCTTCGGGGTAGGTGGCAATGGTTATCGGGTTTGCGTTGTCCAGGTGGAGCACGGAAAGTTCGGGGGCGGCATTCCTTATCCCCCTGTAGAGCCGTTCAAGAACTTCGGGATCGGGTTTGGGGACCGGGCCGCCGGCATCAATCCCGTGGTAGGAAAGGATATCAGGCTGCCGCCCTATCCTGAAATAGCGGGCCCCGTGGGAATAGAGAGCCGAGACTTCAAAGACCACTTCCTCCACAGGGCGGTAGTCCGAAGCCCCGTAAAAAGGTTCGGTGCAGAACGAACAATGGATTTTCCGGCCGCATCCCCGGTAGGTCTCAAGTTCGCACATGCAGTAAGGAAAGTCCGGGTGCTGCCTGAGAAGAAAAGCTCCGAGAGGCGCCCAGCGCCCGATTTCGGCGGTAGTCCTGAAGCGGTGTTCCACGGTTTCCGGGGCTTTCAGCTTAATGCCCGGCTTTTTCCCGGAACTACCCTTCCCCATACTGCCTTCGCTGCTCTTCCGTATACTGTTTTCACTGCCCTCGAAAAGGTCGAAAATAAAAGCCTCGATGTCCATCTCCGCAAGCACGGCACCTTCAAGGCTGATCCCGCTACCCAGGCCTTTTGCAGCTTTTCCTCCTTCCCCACTGAAACCGAGCCTTATCGGGCCGCCTATGACTTTTACGCCGTGTGCGCTTCGGAAGATAGTTTCGATTTCCCCTGGGGAGATGGGAGTGGCCCGGAGGTACTTCCCGGGAACTGTCATGCCTGCGATCACGATTACAAGCTCTGCTTTCCCGATCAGTTCCCCGGCTCCGGGCGGGTTTTCCCGCAGGCGGTCGATTGTCAGGTAGTGGATGTCGGTTTCGGAGAGCCCGCGCTCCCTGAGGGCGCCTGCTATGTATCGGGGGTAAGGGGAAAAGTACGGAGGAACCCCGAGGCAGGCGGGTTCGTCTACATAGCCGTCGATGATAAGCGCTTTCATGTCAATCTCATACCCGGTTTCTTGCTACAACCAAATTGGTTGCAGCCAGTTTGTTATAATATAGTGGGATTTTATGTTAAATGCAAAGAGGTTGGTTAGAATAACCTAGTAAATGCTAAAAGCAATATAAAAAGAATGTACCGAATGTGCAAAGATGAATTCGAGAATAAAAAGGTAAAGATTCTCAGAATAAGGAAGCAAAGTGTCAAAGGACAATGATTAAAAAAATGTAGGGCCGGGACCGAGAATCGAACTCGGATCGTAGCCTCCACAGGGCTACAGGATGACCGCTACCCTACCCCGGCCACGCAGGATTGGGTGCTCAGGCTTGAGCAACCTATAGATGGAGTTTTTTTATATAAAGTTTTTGCCGGAAAGGGCAGGAGAGACCCCCTCAGAGAAGGGACTTTCTGCTTCCCGGCAGTTTGAGAGTTAGAACTTTGCTTTTCCGCTCCGCTTTCAGAGTTCTTTGAGACGGTCAAGGGCGATTTTTGCGGCCTTTTCCCCGGAAAGGAGCATGCCTCCGAAGACCGGGCCCATCCGCGGGGCACGGGTTGCGGCAGTTGCAGCCATGCCGGCAACGATCAGGCCGGGATAGATTTCCTGGGTAGATTCAACAACAAGCTTTTCTCCGATCTCTGCCCACATGGGTTTTTCCCCGATCTGCCCGAATTCCCCGATTTTCGCGTCAGGGATTTTCCGGAGAATCGTGTTGCAGACCACGGCGTCGTGCCCGGTCCCGTCCATCACGAGTTTCGTGCGGATCATGAGGGGGTCGACGTGCAGGCGGTTGGTGGTAACAGGGCTCCAGTTGATGACGATGCCCACTACCCGGTCGTTTTCCCGGATCATGACGTCCTCGAAACTGACCAGGTTGAAAATCTCGGCTCCTGCGGAAGTGGCTCCGCTGATCAGTTTCCCGACGGATTCCACGGAGTTTGCAACGTAGTAGCCGGACTCGTATTCCTTATACCTGATCCCGAAGTCGTCCAGGATGCGGGTGGCTTCTTCCTGCACAACGATGCGGGGATACATCATACCGCCTGCCCACATGCCGCCACCGACGGAAAGTTTCTGCTCGTAGATCGCGACCTTTGCCCCAGCTTCCGCAAGGTACTTTGCAGCCACAAGGTTTGCAGGGCCTGCCCCCACAAGGGCCACATCTATGTCCGTGTAGTCAAGGAAAGTTTTTGAGTACTCTTCAACGATTGCGCGTGTGATTATGACTTCGTCAAGTTCCATGTTAATCTCCCATCAGGGCTTATTAGAATTGGAAATTAGAATTGGAAATATGCAGGTTAACAATCCCGGGTTAAAAACTCAGGGTTTTTCGAAAAACCGTCCCCGATTCTGTTAACCTTTTTTCGTGATTATCGGAATTTACATTCCCATAATGGGCATTTGACTTAAACTTATTGGAATCAAGGGTAGAATCAGGGGGTAAAGCGACAAAGGAAGTAGGAATTCCCGGAAAAATACGGACAATAAATTAAGAAAAGTAAATTAAGAAAAGTAAATCAGTCTTTGCAGATAATTCTGTATATAGCTTGAAATGGCCCTGTTTTTTGTTACTGGGGTTACTAATGATTCCAATTCCGGGAATTTTTGTTGTGTAATATCGGCATCAAGGGCCCTCACCGTTTGCGAAGCAAGCGGCCCTTCCCGAAATATATGAAAAAAAGCGACTGCAAAATGAACTGAAATTATTTGTTTTTACTTTTATTCAACTCACTTCACATCATATTCTGATTTTTTAGTTATCAAGACATAATTTTTGGCCACTCACTTACTAACTATTTTTATTCATTTAAATTTACTTCATGGAAAAACCGGTCGTCGAAGACGACCGGTGAGAATGACGGTACCTATAAAGCAAATCGAAAAAAGATTTCTGGTAAAGCTTAATAGGGGAATTATAGCCACCCTGTATGAGTTGATTCATAGTCCCGAACGTAATTTACACGGATTTCACTGTCCATACTTCTTCAAAAATGTGCTCGAAACTCCGTTAATGTCATATACGGAAAAGGCGATTACTCTCAACAGTTCCAAGAAGAAGTCAAATTTACTGAAAAAAGCGTACAGGGGATTCTTCAGCAAATCCCTGCATTCACAGGCTTTTTCGATCAAGCTAATTCAAAAGTATCATGAAACACTTTTTTAAGGTGATTATATGGGAAAGACAATGGCAGAAAAAATAATAGGTGAACACGCAGGCAAGGAAGTTTGCGCAGGCGACATCGTGGTCGCGGCTGTGGACGTTGCTGCGGTTCAGGACGGGACCGGTCCCCTGGCTGTCCAGCAGCTCGAGAAGATGGGACTTGTCCAGGCTAAAAACCCCGAAAGGACTGTCCTTTTTATTGACCACGCAGCCCCAAGCCCCCACAAAGACCTTTCAAACGCCCACAGGATCCTGAGGGATTTCGCAAAGAAAACAGGCGTGGACCTTTCCGAAGTAGGCACCGGCGTCTGCCACCAGCGCCTGGTCGAAAGCTACGTGAACCCCGGAGACATCCTGATCGGGGCAGACTCCCACACCTGCACCTCCGGAGCCCTTGGAGCCTTTGCCACAGGCATGGGTTCGACCGACGTTGCTGTCGGAATCGCTCTTGGAAAGACCTGGCTCCGCGTGCCCGAGACAATCAGGATCAACGTGACCGGGGAATTCAAGGAAGGCGTCTGTGCAAAAGACCTCATCCTCTACCTGATCGGCAAGATCACCGCAGACGGTGCCACCTATAAGGCCCTTGAATTCGTTGGCGAGACCATCGAGAAGATGTCCATGTCCGACCGCTTCACCCTCTCTAACATGGCAGTCGAAGCCGGCGCCAAGACCGGCCTGATCGCATCCGACGAGACGACCAGGGCTTTCCTGGAATCCCGCGGGCGAGCAGACAAATTCAGGGAAATTGCCCCTGACGAGAACGCAGTCTACGAAGAAGTAATTGAAATCGACGCTTCCACCCTGGAACCCATGGTCTCTGCTCCCCACACCGTGGACAACACCAGCACCGCAGCCGGGCTTGCAGGCACGAAGATCGACCAGGTCTTTATCGGGACCTGCACCAACGGCAGGATAGAGGACCTCGCAATCGCAGCCAAAATTTTAGAGGGGAAACAGCGCCACCCCGACACCCGCCTGATCGTGGTCCCCGCCTCAAAAGACGTCTACCTTGACGCAATCGCAGCCGGCTACATCGAGACCTTCATCAAAGCCGGAGCTGCAGTCATGGCTCCCGGATGCGGCCCCTGCGTGGGCGTGCACCAGGGCATCCTCGGCGACGGGGAAGCCTGCCTCTCCACCCAGAACAGGAACTTCCAGGGCAGGATGGGAAACACCGAAGGCTTAATCTACCTCTCATCCCCCGCAACAGCCGCAATCTCAGCCATAAAAGGCGAAATCACAGACCCCAGGGAGGTGCTCTAAATGCCAGAAGAAATGCAAAACAACCTGAAAGGTAAAGCCTGGAAATTCGGAGACGACATCAGCACCGACCACATCGCCCCCGGCCGCCTCTTCCACCTCCGGACCAACCTCCCGGAACTTGCCAAACATGTCCTGGAAGACGCCGACCCCGAGTTCCCGAACAAAGTCCAGAAAGGCGACTTCGTAGTAGGCGGACGCAACTTCGGCCTCGGCTCCAGCCGCGAACACGCCCCAACGATCATCAAAATCTCCGGCGTAGGCGCAGTCCTTGCCAAGTCCTTCGCAAGAATCTTCTTCCGAAACGCCATCAACGTCGGCCTCCCCGTCCTCATCTGCGACACCGACCAGATCGACCCCGAAGACGAACTGGAAATCGACCTTTCCACAGGCGTAATCAAGGACCTGACGAAGGGCATCGAGCTTACATTCTCCCCGCTCCCTGACGTCATGATCAAGATTTTGAGTGACGGCGGGCTTGCTTCACATATCAGTAAGTACGGGGACTTTAAGTTAGAGTGAAAAAAGCGGCTATTATGGCCGTTATTTCTTTTTTTCTATTTTTCGTACAATGTTTGGATTTAGTTGATCCAGCGAGTATTTTTTTCATACTCTTTTTTGAGGAATTCCTCATAAGCTTGATAACAATCTTTTAACCTCTCAGATGAACCTTCAAAAAATCCAGCTTTCAGTAAACCCCATTCATTCGCCTCACTTAGACCTTCTTTAATAAAATCGTGAATGAAATCAGGTTTTTCATCGCTATGGAAATCGTTGTAAAATTTCCACCCTAAGCGATCTCTGGGAGCGTATATATCTTCTTTTGATAAATCACTATATTGCAAGTCGATGCATACCAAACCTAATAAATATTCAAAGATGTCAAAATATTCTTCATACTTCTTATCATCCGGCAAATATTCGTCAACATACTTGCGAACGGCTTCTACAATGTAATTTTCTGGTTTTGCTATTTTGGTGTTTTTTTGAGGTTGTAAAATTTGAAACTTGTAAAGTTCCTCTATCAAATTTGTTTTTTTTCCAGAATTAGAGAACCAGTACCCCTTACAGTGAGTTTTTAGCAAGATTGTTGCCAAAACATCATAATTGTATGATTCTAAGGAAACTACTCCGATTGAATTTAATAGCAATAAAGCAGGATATGACTGAAGGCGACTTAAATCTCGATCACCAAAAGTTCTAGGGAGTTTCACAATTCTTTCAATAATTTTATTGATCAAAATAGAGTGTTTTCCTTTGTCAAAATAAACTATAGTGGTTGAAATTCCTATCAAAGTTTTCATTAGTTCCTCATATTCATACACTCTATTTAGATAGAGATCGGAAGTTAATTCGACATTAATTTCAAAACGATCTGAAGCGAGTTCAAAACAAACTCTGTCGAGTTCTTCCATTACCAGATCGTGAAGTTTTATCGAATATTTATCCTCCACTAAATATTTTTTGACCTTGGCAATAGCCAAGTTAGCAGACAAAGGATGAGGTCTTTCAAAATCTCTTAATGCCCCAACATTATCCGAAAGCTTGCTGAAAAATTCATCTGCCCCATCTATTATCATCTGTTGTGCTTTTAAATGACTGATTAATCTTACTGCCTCATCTCTCACTTGTCCTTTTGAAGTCCAATAAGTAGAAAAACGTCTATTTTTCCGCCGATATAAGGAATCTCTTAATGCCTTATCCCACTCTGCAGACCAACCACAGACGATTAGACCAAAGTCATCAAAAACTCGATCAAGATAATCATTTAGAATTTCTGAATAATGAGCCAATTCTCCGGGAGTATTCTTAATTCTTGTGTCCATATAATCCCCATGCAACTTTATGATTGTGCATTTGTTATGGACATAAGGAATTGCACCTTCTAACGAGTCATCTGTACTTATAATGACAGGTGTAACATCTTCCTCTCCCAGAGCCTTCTCAAGTAATCGATCAAAATTGGTAGTTAAAATAACACGTATGTATCCATATTTTACAAGTTTAGCTATAGCTTTATGGGCTATTGTGGGAGTTTTTAGCCCATCTTCCAATTCTTCCTCTGTGGGTTCAAAATATTGATATAACATTTTTGCCCTTTCGGCAGAGGTAGTCGTAAGTTTGTCCAAAAGTTTAGAATAGTCTGGATCTTCTCCATATCTTTCCATGTACCATTTTTCAGGATCGGATAATGGAGATTCCCCTTCAGTATGTGCTACCTTTTTAATTAAATCTAACACTACCTCCCAACTGGTAGGAATTCCTGCGTTCCTTGAAATTCCAGAACCTAAAAGAAGAGCATAAATTCCTGGACTCGAATGCAATGAAAAAGCAATTTTTATATCTTCATCATTCTGATTTTTCATGATATATTTCACTCATTTCAAGACATTATATAATTTTTCATTTAGCGGGCCCAACTTTCCCTACTTTTACTTAAAAGTGGTTTTATTGATTACATCAAAAAATAGGAGAACTTGCGCGGTGAAGGTAAGAGATCGGAAAAACAGGTGCCGAATCTTTTGGATGGATTGAATTTAGTTTAGGGGTTAGTTTTTCGGTTTTTTGACTCTGTACCGAAGCAACCATTTAGTAGGCAGGTTCCATGCCCAGCCACGCTCGACAAAGGAGAGCGGCCTGCCCTTAAAGTTAATGAACAAAAAGAAGAGAGTGGAATAGAAACTGAATTATTTTTTCAGTTCAGCATCCTTAAAATTGCATGAAAGCGTAAACGGAGAGATAAAAGCAGAATTTTTGAAACATAAAGAAAAACTTAAAACTTAAAACGTAAAAATTAATAAAAAACAAAAAAAGTATTATTAAATAAGATCTAAATACCTTATGAATCTGACAATTATAGATTTATTGTTGCGGGGATATCCATTTTGAGAACATGGTTTCTTGTATTCGCATTTGTTTTTGGATATGTAATAGTTTATAATGTTCAAACAAAGAGAAGACATAAAAAAGAATTGGAGTCATTGAGAAATGAATTCAAGGATATAATAGACAAAAATCCAAAAAAAACAATAGACTATGCCTGTGAATTTTTGAGAATTTATGGAGAAGAATCCAATAAACACTTAGCCAAATTTAAAAGATTCGTCAAATTACAGTTGGATAAAAATGAGAATGAAATTAATTATGAATTGCGGAGTGCTCATAGCATAGTTGAAGCAGAAAAAGAATTGCCAGTTCTAAATCATGAATTTAAAGCAATATTGGATAAAAACCCTAAAGAAATAGATGAATATATCAATGTTTTTTTCGAAATATACGGAAGCGATTATGCGCACAGTATAGATAAATTTAAAAGATTAATTTCGTTAAAGTTCAACCTAGACAAAGAAGAATTAGAGTCAAAAATTAACGAAGGCATGGTACTAAATTCAAATGAGTATGAATTAGTACATTCTTTTGTCAAAAAATATGAATCAGATTACACGAATTATGATCTTGACAATCTCCATTCTTTACTAATGAAGAAAGGAGTGAAAATAGAAAAATTTTCATTGATAAAATTGGTAAATTCTGAATTTTTAAAGCAAGACTATGCTCGATTTAAAGAAAGAATGTTAATGTTAGAACCCGTTACGAGAACTGAGTTTATAAAGATATTCTTAGAAATGTATCCCGATAAAAACTCCAAGTATCTCGATTACTTAAACGAGCTACTTTCGGAATTTGGTTTTGAGAAATTATCTCCATATCATATTCCCCGTTATAAAAAAGAAATGGAACTTGAAGGCTTTGAAAAACAATTAAAAGACAATTGCACAAAAAAACATTCAATATGGCAAGTAGACATGATGAATGGTTTTGAGTTTGAAGACTTTTTAGCAGAGCTTTACAAAAATATGGGATATTCCCTTGAAAGAACACCTTATTCAGGAGACCAAGGAGCAGATCTCATCGTATATAAATATGGAGAAAAGTCAGTTATTCAAGCCAAAAATTACAGTGATAAAGTATCAAACAAGGCGGTCCAAGAAGTCGTTGCAGCAAAAGGTTTTTACAAATGTGAAAGGGCTATTGTAGTTACAAATAATTATTTTACAAATTCCGCAGTTGATCTGGCTCGTGCTAACGATGTTGAACTAATTGATAGAGAAGGACTAGAATTATTGATTAACAAGTATATATAAAATAGATGATTAATATATTTTCAAAGACGTTGGATTTCTTAATCATCTATGCCAAAATAAAGGAAAAAGGTTCGATTAGATTTCCATCAGAATTACGGTTACCCTGGTGAACTGCAAGCAAGCGCCCCAAAACCGTCAAAATATAAAAAAGAGATTTGTCATTTATTGGCGATCACAAATGTGAAAGTCAAAAACACTGGCTGATTTTTACTCTTTTCATGCAGCGTCTTAATCTAATTTTCAAAAAAGGACGGGCCTCACTTCGTTCGGACAAGAACGACGGAAGACACCATTCCGGTTACATCGGAAGTGCCCGCCAAGAGATCACTGAAAACGCCGCCGGAGACCCGACTACTTTCAAAAACCCACCCTTATTCAAAAGAACTAAGCAATTAGACAGGGCGAGAACGGGGGGAAGGGAAGGTGTAAAGGGAAGAGGTAGACGAAAACTATCTGTTTTTCCAATAACTCCGGTTGCCCCGGCGAAATGAACGCAAGTGCCCCAAAACCGCCAAAATATAATAAAGAAGATTTGCGATTCATTGAAGATCACATGGTGCGAAAGTCAAAAATACGGGCTGATTTTTACTCTTTTCATGCAGCATCTTAATCTAATTTTCAAAAATGGACGGGCCTCACTTCGTTCGGAAAAAGAACCACGGGAGACATCATTCCGGTTACTCCGGAAAAGTTCACAAAGCAATCTCTAAAACCGCCGCCGGAACCTCATCCACCTTAAAAAAGCCTGCCCTCCCAAGGTCAAAAGAGCTGAGCGATTCGGTAGGGCGGGGACGGAGAGAGGGAGGGGCTGAGAAAAGAGGGAGTCGGAGAATCTGTTTTTGAAAATAACTTAGGTTACTTCGGCGAACTGCACGCAAGCGCCCCAAAACAGACAAAATATAATAAAGAAGCTATGACACCGCCGAAAACTCGCCCACTCTCAAAAAACCTGCCCTCACATGGTCTCTCAAAGTATTCTGAAGTCCTGCCTGCTCACCCAAAACCTTCTGATCCACATACAAAGGTTACAGGTGTTTCACCTCATCAAGGAAAGCAGGTCGTTTCTTAAATTCGGTTTTCAGAGCGTTAAAACGTTTAATCCATCTCTCTTCATCGTTCAGGATGTCTATATATATGCTTTTGATCTTTTCCAGATACTCGGCTACAGTACTGTATGTCCCCCTACCACCGCGAGGGATCTTATTTAGAGATTTTTGCCAGTAATATTCGATTATCTTTTCCGGAAAATCGGGCGTCAGTTTATCTGCAAATTCATCACACCTGTACCCGTCTGAGAAACTGTACATACTACCTGGAGGTTCTACATTCATTATTTCTTCAAGAACTTCTTCCTTCATACCCTTGTCCAGGCATATTTGGAGATAATTGTAAAAGTTCTTTTCTCTGGCTCTGGAGAGAATTTCAGGCTCAATGGCTTTCCAGTCAGGTTCTTTAAGGAATCCTTTGAGTCTCTTATACTCTTTATAATACTCATGGCTCATAACAAATTCAAGTGACTTTAAAAGAGCGCCTTTCGCCTTCTCATAATCCCCTTCTGACTTATAATAATCGAACAGCTTGTCAAGCATATTCTTCTTTTCAGTATTGCGGGCCAGAGCCGTGTTTACGATTCTTTCCAGATTGACAGCATCTCTTTTTTTCGAAAAATGGTCCGAAAGGTATTCAAACAACCAGGAACAGTTTCCCTCTCCTTTTAAGATCCCTTCTTCGGCTGTTTCGAGGGCCTTTTCCTGATTACCCTTCTCAAGATAAAATTGAACCAGGTCCCAGTAATCCATCCCGGAACTGAGGATTTGCATGCGCTCCTGCATGTAAGCTTCGTCGTCGTGAAGATGTTCTTTCTGGATTTGCATTATCAGCCCTTTTCTCCAATTGGAAGGATGCTCATCAAGTTTTTTAATCAGATATTCCCATTCTTCCTTTGTCTGGCAGATCTCGAAAAAAATCTCCATCAGGCCATCTTCAAAACCGGAATTGTTGATGTTATACTCCTCAAAGGCCTCATCCAGAAAATCAAGCTTTGCATCAGTAGAGATGCTTCCTTCCTTTATCAGTTTTGAAATCTGGTCAAGATAC
>Ga0272442_10000931_pt1 | contig 45361 bp, 36 predicted proteins | sample SSMForm2O_FD_200262 | JGI IMG/M metagenome (GOLD analysis project Ga0272442, IMG submission 200262) | Marine sediment archaeal communities from Little Sippewissett salt marsh, Falmouth, MA, United States - SSM-Form-2O | ecosystem: Environmental > Aquatic > Marine > Wetlands > Sediment ...
CACCACATGGAGGAATAAGAAAAGCGGCCCCGCATCAGGCAAGGCCGCTTTTAAGAAATCCGGTTAAAACCGGAAATATGATCTGGCGTCCCCAAGGGGATTTGAACCCCTGTTGTCGGCGTGAAAGGCCGATGTCCTAGACCAGGCTAGACGATGGGGACTTTTTATGGTGAGCGTGGCAGGGGTCGAACCTGCGACCAACGGCTTAAAAGGCCGCTGCTCTACCGACTGAGCTACACGCCCCCGAAACACGGTATTTTTTCAAGAACCGCCTAAGCGCCGGAAAAAACAGGTACCTACTTACGGAGGATACGTTTCCTGTGTCAACACCTTTTTTAACATAATCGAATCTATGGAGTGATTTATCATGCCTAAACTCATTGTCCGTTCTTTACAATCCGTTCTTTTCACCACGAACCAGTCCTTCGAGCATAAACTGGAGTTCGCCTCTGAATTTATCCGGAGGACGGGCAAGGTTTTTTCCGAGGACCCTCAGATCGTAACCGCACCACAGAACTCGCCCCCACAGATGCCGCGCATCGAGATTCGAAGCCCGGATCAGTCCCATATCGCCCAGTTCACCAACCAGAGGATCAGCTTCCAGTACCAGGACACCATGAACGCACGAACCTCCCTGCATGCCAGTTTCCCTCACTTCCTGGACACCCTCAGGAAAGAGGTTCAATGCATCATGGAGTTTCTGAATCCCAGGGTGGTTCGCATCGGGTTCATCACGCGATTTCTCTCCGACCTCGGGTACTCGGCAAATCGCTTCCTCTCCCAGGAATGCCTCAAGGATAATCCCTTTCCGGATGCCCATGAAATCAACCTGGGCGTTCTCTATAAAACCATGCTCGAGAGCTTCACGGTCAATCGGTGGATCCGATACCATACCCTCCGGGCCAGAAACGATCCCTCCGTGGATTATGCCATGGCCATCGAGGTGGATATCAACACCCTCGCCGAGGAGATGAACAACTATTCGGCCTCCGCCATCCTGGAATTCCACAGGCTCGGATTCGAACACATCATATCCAACCTGGGAGACTTCCCCCTCATGGATATGAACGCCGGATCGGACGATCAAGGATGATACGGAGAGCCGTTAGCGGTTAAGCGGCTTGCGGGAAGGGGTCTGCGATTGAAAGACAGTTCATCCCCGGAATCACTCCCTTTTCAGACGAACGGCAAAGAAACCATCCGTTCCCGTATCCGGGGGAAATGCGGTGAGAAAACCCTGATCCGTAGAGAGCGATTTTGCCTCGATTTCCAGTAAACCGGGATTTCGATCTATGGAAAACCCGGGATGCCTTTTCAGAAATTCCACGACGACATCTTCATTTTCCTCCCTTGTAAGGGTGCAGGTGGAATAGATCAGGCAACCGCCCTCACGGGTGAAACCGGCCCCCTTTTCAAGGATTTCCAGTTGTATTTCCGGAAATTTCCGGATCCCCCCGAGGGACTTCTTCCATCGGAGATCCGGTTGTCTCCGCAGGATCCCCAGACCGCTGCAAGGGGCGTCCACGAGGACAAGATCGGCCGGTTTCTCCCTCAGTTCCGATTCTATTCCCGGTTGAAGCGTCTCGATTCGCACGTTTTCCAGTCCCAGCCTCCGGCAATTGGAACGGACCTTTTCCAATCTGGAGTCGCTGATATCCAGGGCGATCAGATCCGCACCATCCCCGGTAATCTCAGCCATATGGGTGGTTTTGCCCCCGGGGGCGCTGCAAACATCCACGATTCGCATACCGGGCCGGGGATCGGCCAGAAGTCCCACCAGCTGCATCGCTTCATCCTGAATGTACACCCACCCTTTTTGGAGTGGGGGCCACCCGTCTCCCAGGGGCAGTTTCCAGCACAAAACAGCGTCCGGGGAAAAACCACCCCTTTTCATGATGCAACCGGGATGATTCTCTTTCATCCATGCGAAAAATTCGTCCACCGTGATTTTTCGCCTGTTCAAACGGAGAGTCAGGGGGGCCGGGGTGTTGTTGTACTGAAGCAATCGCTCCGCTTTTTCAATTCCGAAACGGCTGCAAAAGAGATCCACCATCCATTCAGGATGGGAATGAAAAAGGGAGAGATATCGGGTGGGATTCCCGATTTTTTCGGGCCATTCCAATCCCTGTGGATCCCGGGAGGGGAAATGTCTCAGGACGGCGTTTACAAATCCCGCCGGACCTTTCCCCAGTCTGGTTTTCGCAAGGGTTACAGCTTCGTGAACAATGGCGCGGGAAGGGATTCGATGGAGAAAGAGAAACTGGTACCCGGCCATCCGAAGGATTTGACGGATGACGGGTTGGGGGGGGCGTTTCCCCCTGGTCAACCCCCCGATCACATGATCCAGCAGAAGTCGATAACGCAACACCCCGAAGACGATTTCCCTTGTGAGGGCGCGATCCCGGGAGCTGAGAGAGGCTTCCCTGACTCTGGTTGAAAAAACCTCCGAGCAGGTGCGATTCTTCTCTTTCTCGAGTTCTTCCAGGATCAGGAGTGCACAGTTCCTCGCGTCTTTTGGCGGGCCTTTGATCATTCCCATAATCCGCTTCTCTTCCGGATGTGAAACATGCAGAGGGAGGGGAGGATTTCATCTCACTCGGGTATCAGCGTATCCGCAATCCTGGAAACCAGATTCATGTCCTCGTATAAAATCCGGTATTCCGTGAGGGCCCCTTCACAACCTTCCGGGATGAAAACCATTTCATCCCATTTTTTCCCGATATAGGGTTTGAAGAAATCGATCTCTTCGATTTTCCATCCTGCAATATGGGGAATGATGTGGAATTTCACCCTGGAGATGCGATTGTCCGGGGTGAGAAAGGTGAAAAACATGTAATGAGTTCTCTGCCTTCCAAGAAAATGGTCCACATAGAAGGCCCGGCCCGTGAGCTCTTCCCCCTCGTATAGATCGTAGTAGTACACCTGGGCGTCCTTCAGGAGATTCGAGTACTTCCTGGCATTCAATCGCCCGGTTTCATACTTATCGCAGGAATCGGTGACGATATCGAAGAAGAGTTCCTTGTCCACGAGCTTTCCGATCACGGGAAGGGGAGGCTCGGGGGAGGGGAGGGGTTTTTTCCTGAAAAGGGAGAAAAGACCTCCCCTTTTCTCGAGGGAAAGAGTTTTAAAAGCAACCTTGTCGATCCCCCCCTTTTCCCTGATTCGAAAACTGAGCAATCCAACGCTTTGGGGCTTTTGGCGATGGCAGATAAAGGCGTCTTTGACTTTTGTCACTTCGTCTCCCGGATAGGCCTTTGCATCCAGAATGAAATCAAGCCCGGAAACCTTTCCTGCAAGGGCCAGGTTCTCCTCACGTGAAAGGTCGGAAAGGAGAAGATTGACATCCGGTACGGGCAGGGAATCCATGGCCGCCTTCAGGACCGTGCCGCGTTCCGGTTCCCTCAAGCGGGACTTCAAAGGGCGTGCCGAAAGGGTGTGATCCAGCCGGGTTACACCCATGAACCTCAGAACGGAAGAATTTCTGATACTGGCATCGGAAAAGATCTCTCCAAGATTTCGGCCGCTGCCGGATTCCTCGATCATGGTAACATAATGAGGTTCGTCCTTTTCTCTTTTGCGATGGAAAAGATGGGATTTTTCCCCAACCAGGATCTCGCTCGCCCCCATATTGACTGCTGTGTATTTGAACCGTCGAAACAGGGTCAGGGCCGGAGTGCGATAAACAGTCTCCCCGTAATCCGGAACATCGAGGTAATTGCCGGCATCCACGAACAGGGCATCAGGATGTTTTTTTTTCAATTTCGCAAGGGCTTCTTCCAGAAAACGAATATTCCTTTCCGAAGCGTCCTTTTCGAGGGTCAGGGGATGAAACAATTCTCCCAGTTGACCGGTTAGAACCACAAATACCCTTTTCGACGATGATTTGGATCCCGAAATGGGAAGTGCGAACAGAACCGCGCATGCCAGCATGATGGTTGTCAAGATAAGCTGTCGTGTCCGGTTTTTGCTCATTTTCCGGTTCCCTCCTTTTGAATCTTCCGTAAATTTCAATTTATTCCCTCGTTTCCAGGTAATTTTGAATACCCTCTTGCATGGTCATGGGGGAAAATTGCAACACCTTTTTTGCCAGTGATGAATCCAGGGATACATCACGGGGACGGGGAGATCCCGATTCGACTTCATCCTGTATCGCGGGAACGATCGAATCCATGGAATAACCGGCTCTCCGGGCGAATTCCAGCCCGAATTCGTAACGGGAGCAGCGGGTTGCACCCCCAAGGTGAAGAATCCCACTGAAATCCGAATCCGCGAGGCGATCCAGGCCCCTTACCGCATCCTGCACATATAAGGGGGTCCGATATTCATCCGTAAAAAGGGTGACTTTGCCCTTTTGAAGGCCACTCTCGAGCCATCCCAGGAAGGATTCATAGGCAGGGGAGCCCTTGCCGTACATGAGAGCCAGTCGTAAAATGGCAAAACGGCCTCCCCGGGCCAGGATCAGTTTTTCCGCCTCTCTTTTGGTTTCCCCATAGATCATCCGGGGATGGGTGGCATTCTGTTCCCGGTAGGGACTCCCTTTTAAACCATCGAACACCAGGTCTGTCGAAGTGAATATGATGCGTGTTTCTTCGGGATCTGTGGATTCGAGGATCTCACGGGTGGCCTCGACGTTGATTCTCCGGGTAAGCTCGCGGTTCCGCTCGCAATCGCCCGTTTTGCTGATCGCGGCAGTGTGGATCACGATATCGGGTTTGATCCTTCGTATCGCACTTTTGATGGAACCTGGAACGGAAAGATCGATATCAACGGGTTGAATAAGGGGATCGTCCGGAAGGGGAGAGGAATGTCTGAGTGCCCGGATCTCCCCCTTTATTTTCCGCGCTGCGAGGTAATTCCAACCCAGGAAGCCGGAAGCTCCCGTTAATAAAATGCACCTTCCCTCGTTCATATATTCTCCAGTTTATCCACGGCCTTTTTGAGCTTTTCCGGATTGGTATGGGTATAGATCTGGGTGCTTGTGATGGCCGCGTGCCCGAGGAGCTTCTGGATCTCGAGGATATCCACGTCGTTTAAGTGTAAAAGAGTGGCAAAGGTATGGCGCAATTTGTGAGGAGAGATTTTCGCCTTTGAAATCCCGGCCAGACGGACGTATTTTTTGACGATGTTCTCCACGGATCTTCCAGAGAGTCTCTTCCCGAATTTATTCAGAAAAATCGCCCTGGAATCGGTTACAGGACGCCTTTCAAGGTATTCTCTCAGGGAATCGAGAGCGACGCGATTAACAGGAATGAGACGCTCCTTGGCCCCTTTTCCGAAAACTTTTATCGTTTTTCTCTCAAAATCGAGATCTTCTAGATTGGCTCCCACAAGTTCCTGAAGACGAATACCTGTAAAACCTAGTGTTACGATTATGGCATAATCCCGTAATCCCATATCGGTTGAACGATCCGGAGCGCTCAGCAGTTTTTTTATTTCACTGTCTACCAGATAAATGGGCAGTTTTTTGGGGAGTTTTGGATTTCGAATCAGATCAGCCGGGGAATTCTGAATATATCCGTTCTCTACGCAAAAACGAAAAAAGGCCCTCATGGTAGAGATAACTCGGGCTATGGAAGTACTCTTATAATTATGTTCCATTTGCAGATGTTCCAGATAACGGCGAATCGTATCAGGAGTGATCTTATCCACAGAAGGTTGACGTCCGGTATTGCGAATCACGTATTCCATAAATTTCTTGAGGTAATAGGAATAGTCTTTCCGAGTAACGGGAGAAAGGTTCCGTTCCACCTCGAGAAAGGTATCAAAACGCTGGAAGAGGTCGGATAGATAGTAAACCGCCATCAAAAATAACTCCCTAAGGTAAAATCAAATGGAAGATATTCACACACGATGGTAGGAATCAACCTAAAGATGTTCCAAATTCCCACAATTCGCCCGTTTACCCAACTTCGTTTAATGTAGATTAAACGAAGTTGGGGATAATTTCCTTGGAAAATGCCATGAATAACTCATATTATTGATGTTGGATGGTTGTTTTGAAGGTGATTTCTTATGGCGAAAGTGGTATTTCACTTCGTTTAATATCTTTTTCTCTATTTTTATTTTGCGAAACAAGTAGATGGGAAATTACTTTCATTCCGATTCATCATCGTTCGTTGGGGAAGTTGGCGGCTCTTCTTCAATCGGTAGATGTTCACTGAGGTAGGCATCGATCTCCTTCTTTGTCTCCGCGATTTTTTCTCCATCGAGATCCTGGTCGGGGATGCGGATCTCTTCTCCGGTTTTGCGGTTTTCAAACACAAGGTAAGTGCTTTTTACATCCGGGTCCCCGGTTTCTTCCGTTACGGCCCCCTTCCATTTAAATACCTTGTATCGCATCAGGAGGTGAGCCAGGAAATAGAGGGTATAAACCTCATGTTCCTCCCCCCGGGCATGAAGGGTCTCGAAAAGGCGCAAAAGGAGGTCGTTCCTCTCTTTTCTGGAGAGGCGCCGGTTGGGGCCCGGTTTCAGCCTCCGTGTGATCCAGTAGGAAAAATAATCCTTTTGCCCGAGTTTTTCCCAGCATCTGGAACAGAAATCCTTGCGGATCGCCTCATTTTCCCATTTTGTGAGGATGGAGGGGTGCTTTCCCTCGTCGGCCAGGGACGCCCCGCATAAAAGGCATGTTTTGTTCGGCCTTCCAATATTCAGGTATTGTTCCTTTTCCATTTCTCCCCTTTTCAATCAATCAGTTCTTACCGGACATCAATTCCACCAGGAATCGCTCGAATATGATCTGGATGTCCGGGACGTATACATCCGTGGTTTGCGGGAATACGTATCGGTTGATATCCAATAGACTCCTGAGGGCTTCCTGGAGCCCTCTGGCGGTATACCCTTTTTGCCCCTGCATGTATTTTCTCTGAAGGAAATCACGTTCCCGGGAGAGATTATACCGGATATCCCGTTCAAAGAGAAGCTGCTCGAGTTCGGGATTCAGGGCCAGGGCGTTTTTCCTTTTCGATCTCACCTTGGCCTGCATCAGGAGGATCACCTGCTTCACAAGGGAATGAAAAACGATTCTCCTTGCGGAATCGGGATCCTTTTTGATCCAGCGACGCATGATCTGGATCGCTGGAACAAGGCGTTTTCCCCTGACGGCGTCTTCAAACTCCCACTGGAGGGGTCTGGAGGAGAATTTTTCCACGTGCCCAATTTTAGCAAGGGCTTTGAAGAGGGTGGAATTTTCCGCGACCCGGAGGTTTTCCTCGTAATTCTCCGTGTTGATCATGATCAGGATATTGCTGGTTTCGGGCAGCTGATCCTCGAGGTACCTGATGAAGTATGCGTTGGGTTTGGCCTTCTTTTTTCCCTTTTTCTCCTTTTCCACCGATTTCGGACCCGATCCGCCGGATTTTTTTCTCCTTTTGTAGAGCTCATCCAGGTTGTAAACCAGTACAACACGGCGGGAATCGGGGAAAAAAGAAACCATTCCCAGTTCCGCCAGAAGATCGGGCATGACAGAAACGAGTTTCAGTCTTTTCCTCTGGACTCCGGGGGCAAATTCCAGGTAGTTCTCCTCCCGCTCCTCCCTGGTCAGGAGGGAACCGACCAGCTCTCTCCTGGCCTTGTTCAACGCCTCCTCTTCATTGCCATAGAAAAAATAGACCTGTTTCTCCGGAAACGTCATGATGTCATCCTCTTGATCTCTTCACGATAGGACTCCCTCAGCTGGTTGAAAAAATCAAGGGCCGCCTCTTCCCGGTAGTCGGGATATGTCCACTCCCAGGCCATGTAACCTTTTTTCTTCGATCCGTAATGGAGTGTGACTTCCCCGTATATGTTGTTTCCGAGATACAACCGGTGGGTGTAGTCCTTGGTTGTGGCCAGAACGACCTTGGAAAGCCCGAGATATCCCGGATCGATGTTTACCGGCCGGCGCCCCTCCTGATCGGCATACAGCTTTTCGAGCCGGTTGGTATGTCTTTTCACCGAGGGGAGTTCCTCCATCTTCACAAGGGTTTTCACGGAGAGAAAGCATCGCCTGATCCCCTCCCCCATCTCTTTATTGTAATAATCCGTTTGATCGAATGGCAGGACGGGGCTCCTGAGATCGATCTCTCCGAAATCCAGGGCCAGTCTTCTTTCCACCTCCTCACGCAGGTCATCCTTGACGAATAGAAGGCCGAAAAAGAGTTTTACTTTTCGAGGTCCTTTTTCCTCACCCAATGGTGTTGTCCTCCTGTCCGATTTCCTCTATTATGAGAGGCAGGGCATCCCGGGGCTTCGTTGAAATGGCCACTGAACGCTCGAGACCCTCCACAGCCTCTTTCAGGGATTTCTCATCGCGATAATACACCGTGTATAGGGGTTCACCCGAGCTGACCCGGTCTCCGATCATTTTATGAACAAAGAGCCCCACACCAGGGTCGATGGAGGCGTCGAACGTTTCCCTCCCGGCCCCGAGCTTCATTGAGCAAATGCCCACCAGCTCGGTATCAAAGGAGGCGATGTACCCATCCCGGGGGCAGATCACATCCTTCTTTCTGGTGGAAAGATCCAGGAGTTCGGGACGATCGCAAACAGCGGGATCGCCTCCCTGGGCCATGATCATTTCCCGGAATTTTTCGAGTCCCGCCCCCGATTCGAGTTTTTGCCCGAGGGTTTCCCTCCCCTGCTCGAGGGTTTTGGCCGTTTCTCCCAGAACGAGCATCCGGGCCCCCAGTTCCAGGCAAATTTGCGTCAGATCCCGGGGCCCCTCCCCTTTCAGGGTTTGGATGCTTTCGATCACTTCCAGTGAGTTCCCCACAAACCGTCCCAGGGGCTGATTCATATCCGTCACAAGGGCCCTGGCCCTGCATCCAAGGGCCTGTGTGACCCCGATCAGGGCCACGGCCAGTTCATGAGCCTCCTCAGGGGTATTCATAAAGGCGCCGTTCCCGGCCTTCACGTCGTAAATAAAGGCATCCGCTCCGGAGGCGACCTTTTTACTGACAATACTGGAGGAGATGAGCGGTATGCTCGCAACTGTGGCGGTCACATCGCGAAGGGCGTATAGCTTCTTATCGGCAGGAACGAAATCATCCGTCTGCCCGATAATCGCGACCCCGATTTCATGAATCTGGCGGATGAATCGATCCTGATCCAGCCTGGTTTGAAATCCGGGGATCGACTCCAGTTTATCGAGCGTTCCCCCGGTATGGCCCAAACCGCGTCCGGAAACCATCGGAACGGGGATACCCACGGAGGCAACGAGAGGGGCGAGGATCAGGGAGACCTTGTCCCCCACTCCCCCGGTGCTGTGTTTATCCACCTTGATACCGGGAATCTCCGAAAGATCGAAGGTTTTTCCGGAATTCATCATCACCCGGGTCATCATACCGGTTTCTGAAAAAGTCATACCGCGATAAAAAACCGCCATCAGGAAGGCGGACATCTGGTAATCGGGGATTTCTCCCTTGACGTATCCCTCGACCAGGAATTCCAGTTCCTCCCGGATCAATTCCTCCCCGTCTCTTTTCTTCCCTATGATATCAACGGCCCGCATTAATTCCCTCCTCCGGTGATGGATTCCATCCTTTTCATGACGCCTTTGATCAGTGTGATCAGTTTCCCCTGAACCTTGACCGCGTTTGCGAGTACCTCCTCATGCGTGGTTTTGGTTTCCAGGGGAAGAACAAGCGAATTGGAAATATATGTCAATCCGAGGACGCGCATTCCCATCTGGCGGGCAACGATATCTTCAGGTATCGTGGACATTCCAACGGCATGGGCCCCGATGAATCGCAGATACGCCACTTCGGCCCGGGTTTCATAACTCGGACCCAAATTTCCCACGTATGCGCCCTCCTGGAGCGGGATTCCCGCCTCGAGCGCGATGGAACGCGCCAGTTCCCGGAGCTCCCTGTCGTAGGGCTCCGACATATCGGGGAAACGTGGCCCCCATTCCTCATCATGCGGTCCGACCAGGGGATTTCGGAACATCAGGTTGATATGATCCGAGATCAGCATCAGATCGCCCGGTCGGAAATCGGGATCGAGGGCGCCGGCTGCGTTGGTCAGGATGAGAACCCTCATCCCCAGACATCCAAGTACCCGTATGGGGAAAATCGCCTTACCGGGGGGATCACCCTCATAAAGGTGTTTTCTTCCGGACAGAACAGCCAGGGGTTTTCCCTCCAGGAACCCGGTTATGAATCGCCCGGCATGACCGGACACGCCGCTCACGGGGAAGTGTGGGATCTCGGAATAATCGACTGCGGTTTTGCCTTCCAGTGCCTCGATAAAACCGCCCAGACCCGAGCCGATGACCATTGCCGTCCGGGGAAATGGATCCATGGTCTCTCTGAGAAAATCGGCGGCCTCTTTGATTTTGGAAATGTATGACTCTGGTTCAGATTTCATAGAGATCCCTCTCACGAATAATGAAGGGATCTTGTACATGGCTCCCCGGGGAATTTCAAGAAGGATCTATCCTGAATTCGGGATGAATAGCGGGCAAATGGGATCCATGGCGAGTCAGGAGGTTTCTTTCTTTTTTTTCTCTCTGGCCAGGCTGTCCTCCAGATATTTCAGAACACTCTGGAAGCGGATTTCATTCTGGTCATCAAGGTTGATCAGCTGTTTATGGGCCTTGATCATATGGACCACCTGTTCGAAACGGGAAGGAGAAGAATCCTCTTCCGCTTTCCGAAAATGGTTTTCGCTGATCTGGGGAATAGCGTCCTGATCCCGCATATCGAGAATATAGGAAAGGCCCAGATTGCGGAGGAGGCGGTTGGTGTGATCGTTCGTATTGACCACCGTGAGATAGCCCTCCCCTTCCTTGTTTTGCTCCACACTTAATCCCGCCAGGGTACCCATAAAGGTGCTGTCCATGGTTTCGCATTTTTCCAGGTCGATGATAATGCGGATATTGGGATTATTTTCGCGGATGGAATCGCAGAGGTTTTGGATCTCTATACTGTTTAAAAAAGAGCCCCGCCCGCTGATCCTGATCACGACCACCTCGGCGTCAGGTCTCGCGAATTCAATGACTGATTCATTCATACGCTTTCCTTTGTCACACCCTGTCAGGAGGCGAGAAATTGAATATTGACCTTTCTGGATCGGGGTCCGTCGAATTCGCAGAAAAAGATCCCCTGCCACGTTCCCAGCACCAGCTCCCCCGCTTCGATGGGTACGATTGTGAAAGAGCCCACCAGGGAGGACTTGATATGGGCATCCGCATTTCCCTCCCTGTGACGGAAAGGCCAGCTGAGAGGGACGAGTTTTTGAAGTCCCATCAGGATATCGCGGGGTACATCGGGGTCGGCGTTTTCATTGATGGTGACCCCTGCCGTTGTATGGGGGGTGGAAACATGACACAGACCTGCTTCGATCCCGGAAGCCTTTAACGCCTTCCGGACGATATCTGTAATGTCGATCATATCCTCCCGACTGGATGTCCGAATCTTTTCTTCAAACATGAGGGTTTACCCCTAGTCAATTAAGTGTATAACAGGAACAAATTTTCGTCATTGTCAAGACTCTCCTCGTGATTTCAAATGCCCCTCTTGTTATATTTCCCGGGATTTCCCGTTTTTTGTAACGATATATAACTACCGTGATAACATCGTAAATTTCCAGTATAAGAAATAGTCCAGAATGATATTACATTATACAAACCATAAAATGTAATAAAGAAAAAAATGTAAGCTCACAAATAAAAAGCTTGCAATTGTAACAATAACAGCATATGGGACTATTATCATCCGTCATATTTAATAAATGAAAGGAGAATACGATGGCTTTTGAAAAGTACACAGGAGCACGACGAACCTCGCGGGGGCCCATGGTTACCATAAGGAAGACGGGGCAGATTTCCTTCAACGCCGCCGCTGCCAGTGATATGAAACTCGTGGAAAAGCCCGCTGTTGTTCTTTTTTACGACAAAGACACAAAGGTGATCGGGATCAAGGGAGAACCCAATACGAAATCCGACGGGGCTCGCAAACTCGGCAAGGTCGGGCGAACCCGCACCATCGCCGCCTCCTCATTTATCAATTTTTTCGACATCAACCTCGCCCGAAACTTGAGAATCGTGCCCGCATTCGACAAGAAAAAGGACATGATCATCCTCGATCTGAAAAAAGCCACCAAGGTAACCCCACGCCCTCGCAAGAAAAAATAACAACTGAACCACGAAACCTCTTCCCCCCCGAGGGGAAGAGGTTTTTTTTAACTCCCCTTTTCCCCTTCTCCAGTACCCCCATAGACCTCCCGAAAGGCGTTGAAACCAAGCCTGTTTTTCAATATCCAGCCGTAACAGAAAACCGAATGTCCCTTCAATCCCATGGATCGAACCAGCTGGACCTGAACGTCCATGGGGGGGTGACCGGCCCCTCCATAGGAATCTTCCTTTGTGATCGAGATCGCCAGGGCGGGAAAGAGAAACGCCTTTCCCTTACTGTACCCGGCCACTTCATTGATCTCCTTCCGTATGGACTCGGGATTCGGGCCGTAGGCCATGGGGATAATCACGTCGATGTATTCGCGTTCGATCCAGGATGCCCAATCCTGGTAAATCGGGTGATTTCCCCGGCTATTGTAATACCCGGAGAAAATGGCCGCGGAAATCATGATATCGGGTTTGATCTCCTCGATCAGGCAAGAGGCCCGTCCCACGAATCCGGAAACCTGGTCCTCGCGCCATTTCACCCATTTCATCCATAGATCCGGTTTCTTTTCCCTGTCGATGGTTACAGGATCGACGCCCGTCTGCCGCTCGAACGCCTTCCTGGCAAAAGCCGTGTAACCGGTATCGATCTCTCCCGCGGAATAGCGGATATAGTCGAGGTTTACCCCGTCGATATTGTATCGCGTTACCAGATCGCGATAAAACTCGAGGAGAAAGGCCTGGACCGATGGATTGGAAGGGTCGGCGAAAATATGGGCGTTCTCGGAAACGTCTGAGGTCTCACCTTTTGCGGTTAAAAGCCGCCAGGAAGGATTCTCGTCCAGAATTCGAGAGTGGGGCAGCTTGGGATATTTTTCCGTATCCACCTGCCAGTAAAAGACCTCGGTCCAGCAGTGAACCGCGATCTGGCGTTTGTGAGCTTCATGGAGAAAAATCCGGAGCACATCCTTTCCCCTGTACTCGGGGCGTTGGGGGAAATTGGACCCGGGATAAATGACAAATCCGTGATACATGGTTTCCAGAAAAACGGCGTTGAACCCGGCCTTCTCGATGCGTTCGAGCATCACTGGAATCTGATCAGTATCGGAAGGAGGGCGAAGCCACACCCCCCTGAACTCGGATGTGGGGATGATGGTTCCCGGTACGTTCCCTCCTATACCCAAAACAGATAATGTCCGGGTACAGGAAATGAGACTTGTACAGATCAAAAGGGCCGTGAAGGCATGTTTGATCTTTTTCTTCATGATCCTGATCCTCCCTTATTATATAAAGAGGGCAGTTTAAAATTTAAATTTGAACTTAACCCCGTCTTTTTCCATTTCAATATAGTCCCTGGTGATTCCGGTAATCGTCATATCTCCAACAATATGCCCGATTTTTACGATTTCACCGTTAACGAGGGCCATGGGATTCTGTTCGTTCCACATGACGCCTCCAATGGTAAGGCCGAAATCCTCCGGCCTCTCGAACCCGGATGAGGGACGGACAATCATGGTTGCGGGTTTTTTCTCCGGGGTAGATGTGGCGGCGGGGGGAGGTGTGGGAGTGGGAGTCCCGGTCGGCTCCGGCGTTTTTGTGGGGAAAGGCGTGGGGGTGATCCGGGGAGTTGGTGTGGGAGAAGGAGTGACGTTCACCGGAGGGGCGATGGTCAGGATTATTTTCGTGGGTTCCGGTTCGGGGGTGGTGGGAGTCGCCGATTCCCCCCCTGCCATTTCCTTCGATGTCTCATATTTCATTTCTTTCAAGGGCGAGACCGCCGGTTTTTCCGGAAAGGCATCCAGGGATTCGGGAGGTTTTTCCCGCAGGGATGATATCCATCCGGGAACGAACAATACAGCCATTACAATGAGGCAGACACAAAGGATTGCAATCAATAAACATCCCATGAGACGGGGAGGGCGATGACGCTGGCCCCCCCCCCTTCGCTTCCTCAGGTCTTCATACTGGATCTGCCGGAACACGGCATCGTCCTGAAGATCGACAGCCTCCCGTCGATCCTTTCTCGCTTTTTTAAGGGCGTCCAGTATGATACTCATGGCCTGTTCCTGAAAATAGTGTCAGTCCTCTCCGCCGGATGAAAAGAGTCTCGGTCGCATGGTGATCATTCGGGTCGAAAGAAGGATCACGGTCTCCTGATCCAGGTTGCCGGTGGCCTCAAGTTCGTAGTATCTTTGAAAGCGTCGAACCGCGTTTCGTGTACCGACTCCAAAGATCCCGTTTATGGCGTCTTTATAGTATCCGCCCTTGTGAAGGGACTCCTGCATGGTTTTGACCCGTTCGCTCTGTTCGCCCCTGACGATCGAGCCCAGGCCGTGCCTGTCAAAATAGAGGAGAAGACAGCTGGAGACGCGATCCTGGATTTTGCCCCGATGAATCGTCTTTCTTCCCCGAAGCGGATCGCCGATGGTAAAAGACATCCCCTCCGCCCGGATAAGCACAACCTCCGGAGCCATGTTTTCCGGTGGATCGTTCAACACGAGGATCAGGGGGAGGTCGAACCCGATGGCCTGCTCGAGATCTCCGGGGAGATACATCTTTTTCAGCCCGAGTGTTTCGTTTCGGGTGAGATCCAGGCTTTGGATCGTCTCCGGCGATAGATCCCGGAAATCATCCAGTTCCACCTCGATGTTCCAGAGCCGGAGCCAGGTAATGATGCAGGCCGGATGGGAATAGGCCGGATGATTCACCCGGCAGACCCCGTTCCCGTCGTATTGCCAGTTATACAGGTGAACGGTTCTCGGGCGGGATTTGGATTTCTTTTTCACCGGTGTGGGAGAAGCTGAGGCAAGCGATTTTGACGTTGCAGCATCCCCTGAGATCCGGGTGTTTTCCGATTCGAGATAAGAAGGCAGTCCAGGGGTTTGATCAGCCTCGATGAGACCGCTGGGATTTTCCGGATATTCCTGCCTGGCAAACCTCATACCAATATAGATCCCTCCCCCGATGACCGCGGCTATGATGAAAAAGAGCAGGATCAAACGTGAGGGTTTCACCGTTTCCCCTGCCTGAATGGCCCGAGGTTGCGCCTTTTTCAGTCTCCTGTTTTCGCCTTCGATTTCCGCGATCGCCTCTTTCGCAATGCCGGCATCTATGGTATAGCTAACCTTACTGTATGCCGCCAGGAGGCATCGATCGCATAAAACATTGATTTTTCTCGGGATACCGCCGGTGAAGTCATAAATCAGTTTAAGGGCCTGAGCTGTGAATTCGATATCAATCTGGGCCCTGGCCACAAACAGGCGGTGGCGAATGTAGTAGGATACATCCTCCCGATCCAGGGGATTGATGTGATAACGCACTGAAATACGCTGGTTCAGCTGCTCCAGTTCCGGCCTGGAGAGAAGATCCAGGAGTTCCGGCTGACCCATAAGAACGATCTGGATGAGTTTTTCGGTTTCGGTTTCCAGGTTGCTGAGCATCCGGATCTGCTCCAATACCTGGATGGAGAGGTTCTGTGCCTCGTCTATGATGAGAACCACGTTATGGCCGGCGAGATTTTCCTCGAGGAGAAACCTGTTCAATTCCTTGATCAGGTCCTTTTTCGAGCTCGATTCCGCCGGAATCCCGAAGTCCTCGTTAATGGTCTGGAGGAGTTCGACTTCGTTCAGATAGGAATTCAGAATGAGGGCAAGGCGGGTGGTTTCCGGATCAAGTTCATTGGTGAGAGTTCGACAAAGGGTGGTTTTTCCGGAGCCGATTTCCCCGGTAAGGGTAATGAATCCCTTGCGTTCCTGTATGCCGAACAGAAGATTGGCAAGGGCTTCCCTGTGTTTGGAGCTGAGATAAAGAAAGCGGGAGTCCGGTGTGAGGTTGAAGGGATCTTCCGCAAGTCCAAAAAATTTCCGATACATTTAAAACGCCCGGTTCGCCTCGACTGGTAAAAATCTGAATATAAAAACCCTAAAGGGAACAGCTGAAAAACGTCAATACAAATTGATCATAAATCGCACTCTCACTCGTGCCCGCAATTCGAATATTCTCCGAATCTCCTAAGGAGACCGGATCGTAATGCTGGGTTCGATTTTCGAGGGCGAACCGCGAGTACGAGTGCGAGTATGAAAAAACTTGTTCTCAAATTGCAAACTTGTCTCAAAGGAACACTCTAAAAAACGTTGACGAATGATTCCCCTGTTCGATAAGTCTATGTCTGACTTAACAGACAAACAAAAGGAAATCCAATATGGCCCCTCAGGGAAAACGGCTCCTGTTTTGCAGCCTTTTGTTCCTCTTTTCTGCCATACTCATGATCTTGCCAGCTGCCGGAAACGATTCGTTCCCCGATCCGACAACTTTTATCGGGGTCAACGCTCCGGATCGGACATCTCAAGGTTCCGTAAAGGATGCCCCGGGAAATAACCGGGAAATCCTGGGAAAAACCGGCATCGCCTTTGAACGCATCTGTTTCGACAGATCCATCCTTCAAACCGCTCCCCTGCATTTCCGATGGGAAATTTCGGACCGCATGATTCGAGATGCCCGGAATGATGGGATTCGGATTCTTTCCACGATCCGTCCGGGCGATGCAAACGCTCGAACAATCCTCGCACCACGAAACGAAGAGGAACGGGAGAATTTCGCCCTCTTTTGCTCCCGACTGGTGGAAAGATACAAAAACCGGATCAAATACTGGGAATTATGGAGCGAACCGGACTCTTCCAAGTGGTGGTCCCCCATGCCCGATCCCGCGTCCTACTCGAAACTCCTCAAATCGGTGTATCGCGAGGTGAAAATTGCGGACAGGAAAACCCTGCTGCTCGCCCCGGCATGCTCGAACGCTCCCCTCCCCTACCTGGAAAAAATCTACGAAAACGGCGCTGGCGATTTCTTCGATATCCTCTCCTTTCACCACATGGCCGCACTCCCCCTCGATGAAATCGATCTTCGAATGAAGCTCGTGGATCTCAAATACCTGATGAATCGATATGTGGACGGGGAAAAAAGGATCTGGATCACCCGAATGGGCATCTCGGAACCAGCCTGCGATGAGCCCCTGGAAAAACGGGCCGCATGGATGGTGAAGTCAATTGTTACCGCCATGGCCTCCCGAAAGGTGGATCGTATTTTCTGGAACTCCCTTTACCGGGATGGGGAAGAATCATGCGAGGCCCTGGCCGCCTCCGAATATACCCTCACCAGATTGGGAGATGCCTGCCATACCCTTACGCGACTTTTGAAAAAAACGAAATACCAGGGCCCCGTTTTCATTCATCCCAGGGTAACGGCGTATCTCTTTCAAAGGGGACGTAAAGGAACCCTGGTTCTATGGACTCGAGAGGAAAAGGTGAGGATTGCCCTTCGCACGGAAGATGACGTCACACTTACGGACATCTTCGGGAAGGAAACGGCGATCCAGCCGGAGAAGGAATTCATTCAGATGTCCCTTACCGGGAATCCGGTTTTTCTCACCGGTATGGATTATCGCTCTACCAGGTATCTGTCCTCCCTGCAAATCCAGCCGGAGCATGAGTACATCCACCCCGGGGAGAAGAAGACCCTGACCCTTTGTTTTGACAAATCCTTTTCCCGTCAGGCCGTGGAGGGTCAAGTGATGATATCCGCCCCTGATGGAATCAAGGTTCAACCATCGACGATAAAGTTATCCCCTGGAATCGAAAAGAGAATCCAGCTCGAAGCCTCCCCCTGGATGGAGCCGGGGTATTCCAAGCTGGAAATAGAGTATCAAATCACCAAGCCTTTTTCTCACAAAAGGGGCGGCCTTTACCTGATTCGGGTGATGGAACCCGTGAGTATTGCCATTACGGGGAAACAGGTGGATCACGGATTCCGGATGATTACACAAATCAGGAATACCTGCCCCGGCCCGATTTCCGGATCACTCGAATGGCAACTCGAGCCCCGGGGCAAGGTTCAGATTTCACCCATCGGGTTTCAGGATCTTTCCCCGAACGATGAAATCACCACATACTCCGGACTCATGGCCGGCAACCTCGAGGCCAGGCTGCTGGCCGTGGTCAAAGACAATAACGGAACGTGCGTGAAAAGAGGCATCGGTCTCATGCCCATGCCGTTTCGCCTGGTGGCTCCGAACGTGGACGGCTCACTCAGGGAATGGACCGATATGCCCGTTCTTACCCTCGGGACGTTTCCCCAGATCGTCCAATCCGACGACGCCTATGTATGGTCCCCGAAAAACCTCGAAGCGAAAGTGCGGTTCTGGTGGACGGAGGATGCGCTTTATATCTCCGCAATGGTCAAGGACGACGATCCACTGAGGAATCCATTTTACGGTTCAGAAATAAACAGGGGCGATTGCCTCGAGATCTTCCTGGGACTTGACGGCTCCCATGAAAATGCCTGGTATGCAGATAAAGATCTCCATATCGGACTCAGCCCGGGACATAAGGGAAGAATGCCTGAAATCTGGATGTGGACCGGAGAAAAACCGATCAGGGAAGGCAGGATCGTTTCCTGCAGAACGGATAACGGATACCAGCTCGAGGCGAAAATTCCGGCAGAAGCCCTCGGTTCCTGGAAGCCGGAGCACGATACCATGATCGGTTTCGATATCGCCCTGCACGATCTGGATCAAAAAGGGCGGAATACCACCCAATGTCGCCTGGTCTGGAGCCAACAGGGCGGCAGCCTCCACGATCCCTCACAATGGGGGGTGGCCATCGTTCGATAACAAATCTATATCCCGAACGGAGAGATAGCATGGATCAAAGAGAAGAAGGACTCGAATCGATCATGGCGCCGAAGCGGGAGGAGCACCTGGCCGTTGGACTCATGTCGGGCACTTCCGTGGATTCCGTGGATGCGGCCCTGGTGCGGTTCGTGGTCCAGGGGGAACGGATCGACTTTCAACTCCTCGAGTTCATCACCCAGTCCATCCCAAAGTCCCTCAGGGAACGAATTTTCACACTGTTTCGGGATGAAGCCGGTTCCCTGGAACTGGCCTGCGAGCTCAATTTCGAGATCGCTTCAGTGTTCGCAAAGGCCGCGGAACGCCTGATCCTTTCCTCCGGATTTCCCAGGCAGGGCATCAAAGTGATCGGGTCCCATGGGCAGACCGTATACCATCTTCCCCCCGGAGATAAAACCAGGAAAAAGAAATACATACCCTCCACCCTCCAGCTCGGGGAGGCTTCGGTTATCGCTCAAAAACTGAATGTTCCCGTGGCCTCCGATTTTCGAACCGCGGATATGGCCGTGGGAGGAAACGGCGCCCCCCTGATCTCCATCGCCGATTATTATCTCCTGTCCCATGGAAGTAAAACACGCATCATCCAGAACATCGGGGGGATCGCCAACTGCACCCTCCTGCCCGCAGGGGGCGAGATCGACGACGTAATAGCCTTTGACACAGGTCCCGGCAACATGGTGATCGACGGGCTGGTTTCCGCTTTCACAAAGGGGAAGCAACAGATGGACCGGGGAGGAAAACGCGCCAGGGCGGGAAAAGTGGATGAAAAATGGCTCCAGGGCCTTCTCAAGGATCCCTATTTCCTTCGGAAACCGCCCAAGACCACGGGCCGGGAGAGATACGGGAGGGAGTTTTATGAAATGATGATCGCGGAGGGTAAGAAAAAGCGCCGAAGCGAAAACGACATCGTGGCCACGGCCACCGCCCTCACCGTGGAATCCATCATCATGGCCTATGAAAAATTCTGCTTTCCAAAGGGCATGCCCAAGGAAATCATCCTCGGGGGCGGGGGGACCAGGAACCGCCACATCGTGAATGGGATCCGTTCGCGTCTCCCGGGGAACATCCGGATCCTGACCCACGAATCCCTCGGGATCAACAGCAAGGCCAAGGAGGCGATCGGATTCGCCCTTCTGGGGCTTTTATGCATCCTGGGGAGGACCGGAAACGTCCCCTCCGCGACCGGTGCGAAAAAGAAGGTCTCCCTGGGTAAACTCTACTATCCATAATATCCCATTCTTGACGCGGGGCGCCCCCATCTATTATTATTCTCTTATATGATGAAGGAAAAAGAACAGAATAAAAAACCGGAAACCCGCGTGGTGAAGGTGTTCGGATTCGAAAAGCGCACAAGGCGGCAGCTCCCCCTCTTTCTCACCAACGTGCCCGCCGGGTTCCCCTCCCCTGCGGACGATTACATCGACCGGAAGCTCGATCTCAACGAGTACCTCATCCAGCACCCCTCCGCCACCTTTTTTGTCCGTGTCGAGGGAGAATCCATGACCGGGGCCGGCATCAACTCCGGCGACATTCTCGTGGTGGATCGCGCCCTGGAGCCGGCGGATAAAAAAGTCGTGATCGCCAACGTTGGGGGGGAACTCACCGTGAAACGCATCCGCGCCATCAAGGGGAAACTCTACCTCACCGCGGAAAATCCCGAGTTCGAGCCGATTCTGATCAACGAAGAGGAGGGATTCGACGTCTGGGGCGTGGTGACCTGTGTGCTTCACCCCCTCTGACAAGCCGCCATGAAAAACCTGTTCGCACTGGTCGATTGCAATAACTTCTACGTCTCCTGCGAGAGGGTCTTCAATCCCCGACTCGAGGGACGCGCCGTTGTGGTTCTTTCCAACAACGACGGGTGCGTGATCGCCCGTTCCAACGAGGCCAAGGCACTCGGAATCAAAATGGGCGCGCCCGCCTTCCAGCACAAGGATCTCTTCCGGAAAAACGGAGTTCTTGTCTATTCCTCCAACTACGCCCTTTACGGCGACATGTCCCAACGGGTCATGGAGACCCTTGGGCGGTTTACTCCCCGTATCGAAATCTATTCCATCGATGAAGCCTTCCTCTCGCTCGAGGGATTCGATTCCACAAGCCTCACCGAATATGCCCACCTGATCCGCTCCACGGCAAAAAAGTGGACCGGAATTCCGGTCTCCATCGGAATCGGTCCAACCAAGACCCTGGCCAAGCTGGCCAGCAAAGTGGCCAAGAAATACCGGAAATTAAACGGAGTATTCGACCTGACGGATCATCCCGCGATGGAGAAAATTCTGGACTCCGTTGATGTGGGGGACGTGTGGGGGATCGGACCACGATACCGGACCTTCCTCGTTCGACACGGCATCAGGTCCGCCCTGGATCTCAATCGAGCCGGAGACATCTGGGTGAAAAAACACATGACCGTGATGGGACTTCGAACCGTGAAGGAACTCCGGGGGATTCCCTGCTTCGGGCTCGAGGAATTGCCCGTGCCTCGAAAGGGCATCATGAGTTCCCGCTCGTTCGGCCGTCCCGTGGAAAGCCTCGAGGAGCTGAAACAGGCCCTGGCCACTTATGTGTCCCGTGCCGCGGAAAAACTCCGCTCCCAGCGTTCCGCCGCCGCCATTGTTCATGTTTTCCTTTTAACGAACCGGTTCAAGCCCCGGGAACCCCAGTACGGGAATTCCTCCACCGCGATTCTTCCCATCCCCATGGATTACACACCGAATCTGATCCGGTGGGCTCATCGCCAGCTCGGGAAGATCTACAAGCCCGGATACCGCTACAAGAAAACCGGCGTATTTTTGACAGAGATTGTCCCCCGTGACCGCATCCAGCTCAACCTCTTCACGCAAAATTATCCCCACGAAAAAAACAGGAAAATCATGCGGGTGGTGGATCTTATCAACGCCCGATGGGGCACGGACACCGTGCGATATGGAGCGGAGGGAACTCAAAAGGAATGGAAAATGCGCCGTAACCTCCTCTCCCCCCGCTACACCACCCAATGGTCGGAAATCCCCGTGGTTAAATCGGAATGACCTCCGGTTTCCCTATCCTCCCATAATGCGTGCCGCCCGGAATTGAACCAGCTCCGCTGCAACGCTGACTGCAATCTCCTCCGGCGTGATCGCGCCGATATCGAGTCCTATGGGGGAATAGAGATCCCGGATACGGCGGGGTGAAATACCCTCGGAACGCATCTTTTTCCGGAAGGCCGCACCCTTTTTTTTACTCCCGAGCATGCCCACGTAACGGGCCGGGGTGGAAAGCGCGAAACGCAGGCAGTCCTCGTCCTTTTTGTGGGCCCTGGTGCAGATTACGATAAAGGTGTCTTCGTTCACCTTCATTTTCGCAAACGACTTGTCAAAGGAACAGCATAGAACGCGGTCCGCTTCCGGGAACCTTTTCTTCGAGGCAAAGCTCCGACGGTCGTCCACGACCGTAACGGAAAAATGCACACCCTTGAGGATGGAATAGATTGCGTATCCCACGTGACCCCCTCCGAAAATGATCAGCGGGTCGGGCGGTATCATCGGTTCGATCAGCACGGTCATATTACCTCCACATCTCATATCGGTATCCGGATCGTTCATGATGTTCATATCGAAAGTAACGATCCTGAGCCTTCTTTTACGAATACACTGGATCGCCGTTCGAACGACGTCGGCCTCCATTTTCCCCCCACCGACAGTGCCCGTTATGGAACCGTCCGGGAGGACGAGCATTTTTGCGCCGGTTTTTCCCGGGGAGGAGCCTTCACGGTCGATAACCGTGGCCAGGGCCGAGCTCTCCCCTCTCTCGAGGGCCTGATCCAGTCGATGCATGATTTCCCGCAACAAGCCTCTGCCTCCTGTACTCTTTTATTCCACCACCTGGTACTCGAAATCGGTCACCCCGAGATCATATCCTTTTTTTGTCTCGAGGATGCCGAAGGTGATTTTCTTCACAAAGGTATTGCCCGGATCCAGCCCGCGATTGATGAGGGCGGCCCTTTCGAGCAGGGTCAGCCTCTGGATCGCCTTCCGGGGCAGCTCGAACACCTCGAAATACCCGGTCAGATTCCGGTTGTTAAAGGTCTTTTCCCCGAGGCGCGCCTGGTTGAGGAAACTCAGTTCTCGATCCCCGGTGACGAATTTCTGGGTAATGCGGATCTCGTAACGCTGGAGCACGCGATCGGCCACCTCCCGGGGGACATTTCCGATATCGATTACCCGCACGGTTCCGGTTTCATTTCCCGGGGAGTCGAAATCGGCCTCCTGTCCCTTGAGCCTGGCGTCCCGCTTCATGATTTCGTTTTTGAGACGATCCAGGGAACGATCCATGGACTGCTCCCGCTCCTTCCGATCCGCGTTGAATTCCGCCATGGCATCGTCGTAAGGATCGTATTCCGGTTGCACCGGTTCTGCTTCCTCCTCTTTTCCCGTTTCCACGGATTCCTCCGGTTGCACCGGTTCGATCTCCGGGTTCTCTCTCTTTTTATGGGTTGCTCCCGCCTCCTCCGGGGGAGGCGCCGGAACAGGAGGGGATGGCGGCTGCATGAGGAGGTTCAGCAGCAACGCGGGCTCGCTTTTTTTCTCCGGGGAGGGCCGGGGAAGAGTCCGGGTTACCAGGAGGGAGAACAAAAGCATGTGGAAAAAGAGGGAAAGGAGGAGGCCTCCCCTCCGTTCCACCCATCCCGCCTTTACGTATGGATGTTCAGACGTCATGTTATTCCTCCCGGATGGTATCCAGGAGCGCGTTGATCTGGTCGTTCAATCGGGAGTTGTCCTTCGGCACGATCCTTGGAACCACTCCGGTGCGACCCTTTTCTCCCTTCGGTTTTTCGAGGCTGGCCAGTTCGCGTTGCCTGAGGATGTCGATCATCTTTTCCCTTGCTTCAGGGGCCACCTGGGTGTCGGAATACTGCTCGAGCACCAGTTCCAGTTTTAAAAGAGCAGCATCGTACTCTTCAAGCATATAATGCCTTTCCGCCTGCTGGAGATAAATCATGGCCTTGAGGGGTCGTTTCTTACTGGCCTGCCGGAGCTGGCGGGTACAGAGGGCAGCCAGGGCGGATGCCTCGCTCCGGCCGGCAGTGGTGGTCTCGTCTTTCAGAAGGGGTTGGAGTGCATCCATGGCCTCGACGTAAAGGGAACGGTCGTAACATTCAAGGGCCTTGTTTAAAATCTCGATTTTCTCCCTGGCTCGGATGAGCTCGATCTCGGAAAGGGAGGAGGATTTCAGTTTCTCGTCCCCGGCCGCGATCCTGAAATGCCCTTCCGCTTCCCCCAGCAGGCCTTTCTCGATACAGAAGAGCCCCATTCTATAATGACCCGGCAGGTCCCCCGGATCGAGTCCCAGGGCCTTTTCCCTGTAATCGCAAACGGACAGAAGACTCGGATCCTCTCTTCCCGTGATGTCAAAGGAGGAGTGGAAGAATTCACGGGCATCTTTGAACCGGTTGTGTTCGAGGGCCGTTTGTCCCAAAGAGATGAGGTAACGCCCCAGCCTGTTTCGCAGATCGGTCGGGGCAAGGAGGGAGGCGTGTTTTCTGGTGAGGAGAACCAATCGTGAAAGATCCGTCCCGCCATCGGCGAGCGTCTCCATCCGGTCCAGGAGGAGTTCGAAGCGGTTTGCGGCGATTTCAAAGGAGACCTCGGCCAGTTTGCCGGCATACAGATCAGCCGCTTCCTCCCACTGCTTTTGCTCCCGCAGACGGGCGCCCCACCTGAGGTAGAGTAATATCTGGTTAGAATGTCCCTCTCTGAAATCCAGATCCTCGAGGTTTTCCAGGATTCTCATGGCGGAATCGAAATCCCCTTGCGAGGATCGCCGGAGGATTTCGGATTTCAAAAATTCCATCGCATACTCTCTGGCCGGGGGATGGGCCTCATAATAGCCTGCGGGAATGGATTGAAAAAGCGCGGCTGCCTCCTTGCGGCGGTTCGCCTGCTCCAGGTAGCCGGCAACCGTGATGTAAAACTCCTCTGTTCCCGTGGTCACTGAATCGGCCGCGACTTGCCTTCCTCTCATTTTTGTAACAAGCATCGCCAGTTCCGAGCCGAATTTCCGCCTGGCATCCTCATCCGCCAGGTGAAGGGCGCTTTCGAAAGAATGTTTCCTTCCCAGCAGGTGTTCCCGGACGATCTCCCCTTCAAGACCATGATCCATTGCTTTCCTGTAAAAGGCCAAAGCGGTTGCGGCATCCTTCCCTCCCAGGGCGATTTCCGCCTCCACCAGGTCATTTTCACCGGCTCTGGAATCGATCCTTTTTTCAATGTCCCGGAGATAAATGGTGAATCTGCCCGTTTCGGTTTCCAGGGACAGGCGATCCTCGAGGGTCTCGACGATCCGGCCCCGGATCGTCCTGCCGTTTTTCAGAACCACGCGATCGGCCGGGCACGAGAAAGACGCCAGGAGCGGTAAAATCGCAAGGATTATGATCTTCAGGGATTTCATGCCTCTTTCACCTGGAGATTCTCTCCGGATTTGATCGATCCGCAACGATCCAGGAGAGAGATCGCCTTTGACAGCTGATCCTGCTTCCCCCACGAGGGAAAGCGAATCTGCAGGGTATCCCCGTCCGGCACACGCACCTCAAAAGACTCCCGCATGGATTTTTTCGCCTGGTGGATACAGTCGGAAAGACTCAGGATCTCCCTGTTCTCATGCGACCTCAACTTAAATCCATCCAGTGTGAGGATCACGCTTTTTAAACCACTGGTTGAAGCCAGAATGCGTAACTCGGCGATTTTCAGCAGGTTTTCAACCGGATCGGGCAGATTGCCGTACCGATCCCGCAATTCATCGCGGATCTCAGCGGTTTCATCCCGGGAACCCGCCTCGGAAAGCCTCTTGTAAAACCCCACCCTTTGAGATTCCATGGGGATGTAATCCGCGGGAAGGTAGCCCTCAACGGCCCACTTGATCTCCACCGGACGCTCCTCCGCGATCGGCTCCCCTTTCAGGCGACTTACGGTTTTTTCGAGGAGAGAACAGTACAGGTCGAACCCGATGGAAACGATGCACCCATGTTGCTCCTTTCCCAGCAGGTTGCCGCTCCCCCGGATCTCGAGATCGCGCATGGCGATGTTGAACCCCACACCCAGTTCCGTGAATTCCTCGATGGCCGAGAGGCGCCTGACCGCGGCATCCGTGATGGCCTGCCCGGAGGGTGTGATCAGGTAGGCATAAGCCCTTTTCACGTCACGACCCACGCGGCCCCGCAGCTGGTACAGCTGGGCCAGCCCGAAGGCGTCCGCGCGATTGATGACGATCGTGTTCACGTTCGGGATATCCAGGCCGTTTTCGATGATTGTGGTGGAAAGCAGGAGATCGTATTTCCGGTCGATGAAATCGAGCATCACCTTTTCCAGCTCGTGTTCGTTAAGGCGTCCGTGTGCAATCGCGATCCGGAGATCCGGCAGGATCTCCACGAGACGCCCGGCCAGCTGCTGGATATTGAGGATGCGGTTATGGACGAAAAAGATCTGACCCCCGCGGTTGATCTCCCGAAGGATGGCCTCCCTGATCATCTCGTCATCCCAATGAATGATCCTGGTTTTTATGGGGAGGCGGTTGGGAGGAGGTGTGTTGATGATACTGAGATCTCGCAATCCCGAAAGGGCCATGTAGAGGGTTCGTGGAATCGGTGTGGCGGTGAGGGTGAGTAAATCCACGGAGGAGCGGAGTTCCTTCAATCGCTCCTTGTGACGAACCCCGAACCGCTGCTCTTCGTCCACGATGACAAGCCCGAGCTTGGAAAAGGCCACATCTTTCGAAAGGAGCCGGTGGGTGCCGACCAGGATATGAACCTCGCCGTTTTTGACTTTCTGAAGGATCTTTGTCTGCTGGCCCCGGGTTTTGAAACGGCTCAGCATCTCCACCTGGAAGGGATACTCCGCAAAACGCTCGGAAAAGGTGTTATAATGCTGCTGGCACAGGATGGTGGTGGGGGCGAGCACCGCCACCTGGCGCCCCTCCTGAACCATTTTGAACGCGGCCCGTAGCGCCACCTCGGTTTTGCCGTAACCCACGTCCCCGCATACCAGGCGGTCCATGGGTTTGCCGGATTCCAGGTCGTGCTTCACCTGATGAATGGCCGTGAGCTGATCCGGGGTTTCCTCGTAGATGAATGAGGATTCGAACTCGCTCTGCCAGACCGTATCGGGGGAGCAGCTATCCTTGTGAGCGATTTCCCTCCGGGCATAGAGCTGGAGCAGTTCGCGGGCCATGTGCTCGATCTTCTCGCTGGTCTTTTTCTTACGGGCCATCCAGCGCTTCGAACCCAGAACGTCCAGCGGGGGGGCCACGTTATCCACCATGGAATATTTCTGGATGTTCCTGATCTTGTCCACCGGAACCAGGAGCTTTGCATTATCCGCATAAATGAGTTCCACCAGGTCCACGTTCCGGCCGTCGATGAACTGGGTGCGGATCCCGAGAAATTTTCCGATCCCGTGATCCACGTGCACCACATAATCCCCCCGCTTGATCTCCGATGGAGCGGAAATGGGGGTTCCCCTGTACATTTTGCGGTAGATATGCCGCCGTTTGTACCTTCCGAAAATCTCCCGGTCCGTGACGAACAGGAGTCCGGCCTCCGGGTATAAAAATCCCTCGTGGAGGTTCCCCACGGAGAGTACGATATCCCTGGTTCCTCCCTCCACGGTTCTGGGGCGCCACCCTCCGGACTCCTCCTTTTCCGGATAAAATTCCACCGCACTGATCTCCCGCTCCCGCAGCAGTTCGTCGAATCGCTGCACCTGGCCCTCGTTGTCGCATACCACGTTGATGAGAAAATCTTCCCTTTGTTTCCTCTGCAAAAGATCGGTGTAATAATCCAGGGAGGGAGTGACGTCCTGGAAATTGGGGGCAAGAAACCTCAGGTCCCTCTCCCCGGCATCGGGTGCCGGGAGGGCTGAGTGGGTTACCACGGTAAAACCCGCCGACGCATTTGCCAGTTCGCTCCAGTCGGTGTAAAGATAATCGGGCGGGGTATGGTCCCCTCCCCTGGCGCTTGCATCGAAGTACTGCCGTTCGAGGATCTCCTCGAAATGATGCGACTGGGATTCGAAGGCGTCCGGTTCGTCGAGAAGGAGGATGGTTTTTTTGTCCAGGCAGGAAAGGAACGAAACCAGGGAAACTCCGGCTTCCAGGGATTTCCCGGTGAGCTCTGTGAGACGGGCCGGAACGATGGTCATCCCCTCGATGGTTTCCGATACCTTTTCGGAACGTTGGGTAAAGGCATCGAAGAACCGGATCGAATCGATCTCGCGACCGAACAGATCCAGCCGCACCGGGCTGGTTTCCGTAAGGGGAAAGATATCCACGATGCCCCCCCGGATGCTGAACTCGCCCCGGCATTCCACAACGGGCATCCTGGTGAATCCAGCCTCCACCAGACGCCGGGCCAGATCCTCCGTATCCACGGCATCCCCCCAGGAGAGCCGTATGCACTGTTTGTCGTAATAATCCGGGGAGGGGATTTTCTGGAACAACGCCTCGATGGGAGTTACGATCACGGGGGCCCCGCCGGAAACGTACTTTTCTCCCCGGTTCATCCCGGCGAGGACGTCAAAGGTCTCGAGTTGCCTGGCCGCGATCTCCATGTGAGGCTCTTCAGGTTCATAGGGAAGGATCTCCCACGCGGGGAAGTGGAAAATCCGGGAAGCGCTGAAAAATTCGAGGTCGTCGAACAGCTGCTCGGAGCGATCCCGTTTGGAGGTGACGATACAGATCGGGCGCGATGTGAGGCTGGAGAGGCTGGTTATAACAGCGGCCAGGGACGAACCGCCCAGCCCGCTGATCCGGATCTTTTCCCCGGTCGCCCCCTCGAGGACCGCCTTCCGGAGCCTCTTGAAGGTCTCCCCTTTCCCGATCTCCTCGAGAATGACTTTCTGTAACCTGTTCAAATCCAAGCGATTGACTCCCCGTGTTTCATTAAACGCATCCTTGTTCAAGGGCTTCTTTCACCCTTCGAGTTATGGTGCCGTCCGCGATCAAGGGGTAAAAATTCTTCCCCGGACACAGGGTCTGGGCATAATCCTTGTGACCCCTGATAAGATCCGGGGAAACGCCGTTGCCCTGACATAGCCACGAACAGAGGCGGATCGTGCTTTCCAGCTGTTCTGTCGTCAGCTCCTGCTCTTCGAAATTGCCCATCACGCAGATCAGGGCGTGACCCGTGGGATCGTATCTGGTATTGGTCTCCCCGGCGAACCTGAGATCCCGCCCCTCCCAGATATTGCCCTCGAGGTCGATCTTGAAATGATAGGGGATATCGGGCCAGTTTTTTTCATTGAAGCTGAACTCCTGGAGTTTTTTGATTCGTTTTGCCGCCGGGATCTCCCCATAATATGCCACTCCCGAGTGGTGAAGGGTGACGAATCGAATGTCATGGGGTTTCATGCGGGAGAAATCCGCCTGTTGGCCCCCCCATTTTTCCCTGGGAAGAATAACCGGTTTTTCGATCATGATAAAAAAGGCCTTTCGCGAAAAATCCACCCCGTTTCCATCCGGGCACGATTAGAAACTATCTTTCCCCCTCGGGGAGGGTCAAGGGAATTGGGGAAAGCGGTAAGAGGTGAGCGGGAAGAGTTGAAGCGGGAAGGAGGTTTGAGGCTTCGGTTTTTGATGCGAGAACATAATATAATTGAAATACTTCGAATATCGTAGTTCGGAAATCACGTGGATCTTTCTATAGATCAGCGCTTCCCGCTTTACCGTTCACCGCCTGATGGTCTGGATTCCTTTATGAACCGGGAAAACCCGGGATCGTTATTCAAGGTTTCAATAAGAACATTTTTCCTGGGACGGGGAGGCAGGGAGGGCCTGTTCCTCAAGAACGATGCCATATGATCGATTTCCGATGAAAGGTATTCCACCAACCCCCTCCCGACATCTTCTTTGAACTTTTTTCCTCGAAACAGGTATTGATTCTGAGGCAGATCGCTGAATTGTTCGATCTCCCTTTGCAGTTTCTCCAGCAACCGGTCTTTTTGGTCGAGATGATTGGCGAAATCCTCGTCAGATGCCAGAATGGACACCGTCATGCTCTGAGCCACCCAGAGATGCCGGTTGTCCCAGCATTCGGGGAGATTCGGTTCGTGGCGAAACAGATCGAAAAACATACACCTCTCCATTTAAGAGGGGGCGCCGCTGTTATCAGTGAGTTATGTTCTGGATGAATTTCCGGATTTCCTGATCGGACAGAATCCGTGTTTCCGTGTGTTTGATCCTCCCTTTGGAATCGAAAAATATCCAGGAGGGCGCCATGAACACGCCATACTGCTGGGATATCTGGGGAAAATCGCGCATATCGAGCTCTGTGAAGATCACTCTTCCGGACCAGGGGGAGGTATCGATTTTATCGAGAATGGCTTTCTGTTCCTGGCATTTCCTGGCCCTTTTTGTATGAACGTAAAGCGCCATGGGTTTATCCATGAAACGCGCCCGGGAAAAGGGAATGAATCCCCGAAAAAGGCTTTTGTCCGTTTGCTGCTTCATGTAGCTCAGGTTCCCGTCATCCGCCGCGGGGTGATAGGGTTCCGCTCTCGAATCCGTTTTCGCCCCACCGCCTCCCAGTTTCATAACGAACACGCGACTGTCCAGGCTCCTTTCATCCTCCAGTTGATTGATTCTCCCCCCTGGAATGTAGACGTAATTTCGCCTGTAATCCGTTGCCGCCCCAATGTAAAGCTTTGGTGAAATATCCGTGGGGATCCGGATCCATTTCGAGAGGGTTCCTCCCGGGCCGACCTGGGAGTACCAGACGTCGCTACTGTACATACTGGATGTATAACGGGGGCCGAAGCTGAGAAGGTAATCGCCGGAAACCGTAACTGCTGCATTATAAAAGGGATTGGGAAGCGTTGATTTCGCGGTGGACCACGGTCCGATCCTGCCGTTTCCCAGAACAGGCGCCTTGAAGATCGCCCCGTTCAGTGTCAGGGAACGGTCTTTCAATCCTCCCCAGACCCATACATGTCCGCCTGCCACTCCCGCGCAATGGAAATAGAGATTTCCCGGCATGGGATATCCCTTCTCCCAGGAGAGGATTTCGCCGGCCGGTCCAATCTTCGCGCTCCATACCTCCGAGTGGAGTATTTTATTGGTATCTATGCCCCCGATAACGTTGATGTATCCGGGGGTTGCCACGGCGGTGACATGGGCCAGTCCCTCACCCGGACACGGTAAGGATTCCCTCCAGGGTTCGAGGTGTCCATCATTTTGGGGACGCGTCCAGAAGATCGTTTTTGAAGAGACCCTCCTCCGGCCGTCAGTGCCCATCACAACATAGATAATGTCATTCAATACGAGGGTGGAATTGTTGATATAACATCGGTTTTCGGGGAGTGGAGTGGTTTGTATCCAGTTTTGAAGGGTTCCGTCCGGATTGATCCGTGCCATCTCGACCGTGTTGACATACCCTTCCGGGTCGTCTCCCTTACCCTGGATATTTCCACCGATAACGTAGAGAAAATCGCCGCAGACCCCGGTTCCGTACATCTGCCTGGGTCCTGTTAACGGCTTTGTGATCTTGTAAATTTGTCCAGCTGTTCCATGGGCGTTAGGGAGGGAGAGGAGACAAAGTACCGAAACCAAACATATCAGCGTTCTCATTCTTGGAAACAATGAGATCATCCCCTTTCAATGCTATTTCCCTCTGTCCCAATGTGAAGCATAATTTTATATTGTTTGGTCCTTACGGAGTCAATGATTTTTTTAATATTTAAAAAAAGACGGTTCCCTGCGGGCGGCATTACCATTCCACGTTGGGTGGTTTTTGGGTGAGGGGACGAAGACGGAGGTATGGTTTCACGAAATCACCATCGAGGCCGACCCCTAATTCGCTCTTCAGCCGGATCCCTTTGGATGGCTGTTGAATCCAGAGCCGATTGTCTCCTCCATGGGGAATCTCATATCGATCATTGCCCCGGGTATCCAGGAAGATCCCCACGTTGAGACGATCCTCCCTGAGGGTGCCCCACTTGGAAAACTGGGCCCGTCCCAAGGTATGATTTGAGGAACAACGGTACAGGTCGTTCCCCTCGAGCTCGAAAAAGAGCCCGATGCTGTTCGCGTTCCCGGTTCCCAGGGAAAGCCGGGGAGCGTTGTAAACGTCGCTTCCCTTTTCATCCAGAAAAAGCCCGATGGAGTTATCGTGCCCCAGGCCCTGGGAGGCATGGAGGGTGGCGGTGTAGGTGTCGTTTCCGTCTCTCTCGCAAAGGGCGCCGATGCCGCCGTGGATCCCGGCCCCCTGAACGTACCAGGCCCCTTTGTATTCGTCGCAACCCCCGGAATCGATAAGGATTCCGACACCGTTCCAGAATCCCATGCCTTGGGCGAAAACGCCTGCAAAGTAGCTGTCGTTGCCCTGTTTGTCCAGGAGGATGCCGATGCCGCCCGGCAGGGAATGCCCGTCGTTTTCGTCGGCCCGCTCCCCCATCCCCGCCCCCTGGGAGGTGCTTCGGTTGTGATTGCGGTTCTGAGCGGATGGGAACCGTATGGTGGAATCGTCCGCGATGTATTCGTCGTTGCCTTTTTCGTCCAGGATCATTCCGCATCCCCGTGTTTCCCCGCATCCCTGGGAGCAATTCATCGAAAAGTAGATATCGTCGCCTGAGAGGTCGTAGAGGAATCCCACACCCCCTCGGGCATATCCCTGGGCGAAACGGATGGATTCGTACGTGTCGTTGCCGGAGAAGTCCATGAGCCATCCAAAGCCGAAGAGCCCGCATCCCTGGGAGAACTGCGGGCAGATGTAACGGTCGTTGCCCTCGAAATCGAAGAGGAACCCGTACCCGAGGATGCCGGCGCCGAAACAGGGCAGGAGCCCGGATTCTTTCTGTAAAAAGGTGTCATTGCCGGAATAATCCATGATGATGGACACGGGTTTTTCGGGAGACGCGGTTCCGGCCCCGGATTCGTAAAAATCATCGCCCCCGAAATCCATGATCAAAAGATAGTGATGTTCATCGGGATACCGGTTGTTACCCCCCCGCCCGTTCAGGATAATGCGTCCGAGGGGGGTGTCGTGTTCGAACCGGAAGGAGGAGGATATCTTTTTTTCTTTCAAATCCCGGCAGGTTTTTTCGAGGGCCTTCATGAGATCGAGTGCCCCACAGGCGAGATAATCCTGGTCGATGAGGGAATGCAGGGGACGGATGTCCGAGTATGCCTTCTGTTCCCATTCCTCGGTGATGGTGGGGAATTCCTTCGTTTCCCTCGAAGAGGGCGTGAGCCTGGAGGGAATCTTTTCGAGGAGATCCGAGTATTCCGATTCCTCTGTTCGGTGGATGGCCTTTTTCACCCATCCATGGGCCCTGGCCGAGGTGAGGAGGATCAGGGCGGCATGGGAGATCACGGTCCCGGGGAGTTCCTTTTCCGCCTCAAGGATCATTTCCCGATCTTTCTCTTTTATTGTGCTCCCCTTCACGTTGTGGATTTCTTCGATGGCGAGGAGCAGGGGGTGTTCGGACTTTTCCAGCCGGGCCTCGAGTCCGGCCAGGGGCCTGGAAAAATATCCCCGGGCAGTTCGACCCCCGGCACGGGAGGACATGAAAATCAGGTTGCGGGTGTATTGATCGCGATAGCACTCGACATTGTATTCCAGGTGCCCGAGGTAATAAGGGATGTCAAAGGGGTGGTACAGAAGAAATCGGTAAGGGGGAACCTCGAATCTCTTATCCGATGCCACGGCCGCTCCGGAAAGGGGGAAGGCACAGGTTTCCCTGGAGAGCCCGAGGGATTCGAGGGCCTGGTCGAGGGGATCTTCCCCCGGATTCACTTCGGAGATCCGATAATTGTCTTTTCCCGGGAGTTGCAAAGACGAAAGGAGGATCAGTGAAATCAGAAAGAGGTATTTATTCAAGTCTCTTGACTCCGTTTCATGATATGACGGTTAGTTTTTTCGAGGAGCGGGAGAGGCGCCTTGAGCCACCGGGAGTGACCAGCACGAGGTCCTCGATCCGGACCCCGAACCTCCCGGGCAGGTAGATGCCCGGCTCGACGGTGATGATCATGCCCTGCCTGAGGATGTATTCGGAGCGGGGGCCGATCACGGGGGGTTCGTGAACATCCAGGCCGGCGCCGTGCCCGGTGTTGTGACCGAAGGCCTCCATGTATCCGGCCCGGGAGATGACCTGTCGAACGACGCGATCCACTTCGCGAGCCGGGATTCCGGGTTGAACGGCCTTCAGGCCCTCTTTCTGAGCCTCGAGCACAATCCCGTAGATTTCCCTCTGGCTTTTATCGGCCTCCCCGAGAAACAGGGTCCGGGTCATATCCGAACAGTATCCCTGGAACCGGCATCCCATGTCCACAAGGACCGCGTCGCCCTTTTTGAGTTTTCGTCTGGATGTTTCGTGATGGGGAAGGGCGGCATTCGGTCCGAAGGCCACGATCGCAGGGAATGATTCCCCCCACGCCCCTTTATCCTCGAAAAAGCGCCTGATTTTGATTGCGAGATCCCGTTCCGTGATCCCGGGTTTGATCTCCGATTTCAGCATCATCATGCACCGATCCACGATGGATGCCGCTTTTTTCACCAGGCGGATTTCCTGTTCATCCTTGACAATCCTCATATCCCGAACGATTTGATCCGCCTCCACAAGCCTGGCGGGTCGAATGGCGGAACCCAGCCATTTGGATTTTGCATAGCTGATGGAGGATTCGAAACCGATGCGGAGTTTTCCCCTGACGTCGAAAAAGCCCTTGAGCTGGGAGCGGCCGTCCTGTTTCTGGAGGACGACCTCCACACCCGGGGGAAGGTTCTTCCGGGCGTGTTCGTAATAACGGGAATCAGTAAGGAACAGGGTGACATCCGGCATGACGATGAGCAGGGAGGCGGTGCCTCGGAACCCGGTGAAGTAATGGGTGTTACAGCGATCGATGACGATGAAACCATTCAGGCCTTCGGCTTTAAACCGCTTTCTCAGGGTTGCAAGGCGTTTCAGGAAGGGCATGGCTCGAGTCTCCTTTATACCATGATTAAAAAATGAACCTAACCTTCCGGAACGGAAGTTTCAACGATTTCCTTTGGTTATCTCTATTTCAGAACGATCCGGGCTGCGAGGGGGCGATGATCGGAAGCCGTGCTAGTGGGGACAAACGCCTTGGAGCAATCCTCCAAAGCCCCTTTCCGAACAAAGAGATAATCGATGCGTCGGATTGGCGTTTCCGCATTGAAGGTGAATCCCTCCCCTTCCCCGCAAACCTTCCAGAGATCCGTGTAACCCTCCTCCATGATTCGAATGGCCGGGGAATGGGGTTCCTGGTTGAAATCACCGGTGATCAAGACGGGTGCGCCATCTCCAAATCCGGACGTCCACTCGATAAGGGCCTTCACCTGTGATTCCTGCTCCCTGCCCGTCCGATCGGTTCCCAGGTGAGTGGTGACGAACCAGAGGTGTGAGCCGGAATGGGTTGGTTTGATCTTAACGGCCAGGGCGCCTCGGGGTTCGCGACCCTCGATCACTGGAAAGTGGATCGAGCGGCGATCCAGGATGGGAAAGCGGGTCAATACGGCGATTCCGTATTCGCCGCCCTGGAAGTCGAGGTTCCTGGAAAACACACAGCTCTGGCCGGTGAGATCCTCGAGAATGGCGGGTTCATCAAGGGGATTTCTTAGGGTCTGACGGTCGACTTCCTGGAGACCGGTAATATCCGCACCCGCCTTTTGGATTTCCCCGGCGATCCGTTCCAGGGAAAAATCGCCGTCCATGCCCTTTCCGGTGTGGATATTATAAGACATCACCGTGATTTCCGGTTGGGTGTCCTTTTGACGGATGGGGCTGCAGGCGGCGAGAATCAGGAGAAAAAGGATCGAAAGACGCCTCATTTTACACCTCCCTGATCATAATCTGATTTGAATGGGTTAGATGTTTCTGGAGCAAAAATCAACAGGGATTGTATTTTTGCGAAAAAAACGTCTGTTTTATGATTTTTTTACTTTACTTTAGGGCCGAACAGGATAGGATACAATTGATAGCCGTAAATAAGTACACGTTATTTTCTCCAATTCTTGTTATTGTTGTTTTTGGACGATCGCGGATGTAATAGAATTCTCAAGCGTAAAGGAGGAAGAAGATGAAGCGGCTTGTGTTACTGTTGCTAGGAACGGGTGTTATCGCGGCTCTCCTGACGGGATGTACCACGGTACAGAAGGGCGCGGCAGTCGGAGGCACGGCAGGCGCCGCAGTGGGCGGCATCTGGGCTCACAACGGCGGGGTTCTCAGCACCGCTGAGGGCGCCCTGGTGGGAGCGGCCACCGGCGGCCTGGTAGGCGCCCTTATAGGCGATCAGCTCGAGGATAAGGTGGACGAAAACCTCGAGGCCGAGATCGAGAACCTCCGTACCCAGATCGCCCAGCTCGAGAAGGATCTCGAAAAGGCCAGGGCCCTCGAAGGGAAAACCGGGGAAAAAGACCAGATTATCGAAGGCCTCAAACGACTGACGGACAAGTTGAACAGCGATCTTGCCGATCTGAAGAGGCAGCTGGAAAACAAGGAAAATGAACTGGCACAGATTCAGAAACTTAAGCAACAACAGGAAAGCAACCTGGACGAACTCAAAAAGCAGCTCGATGATCTCGAGGTACAGCTCGCGCAGACGCCCAAGGGCCTTACCCTTACCATGGTGGAATCGCTCCTTTTCAAACCCGGTCTCGCCGATATTTCCGACAAGGGAAAAGAATTACTGGACAATGTGGCCGTAATCCTCAAGGAACAGTTCCCCAACCGGGAACTCATCATCGAGGGTCATACGGACAACCAGCCGATCAAGCTTTCCGGGTGGAAGAGCAACTGGGAACTGGGGGCGGCCCGGTCCCTGTCTGTTCTCCATTACCTGGTGGACAATCACGATTTCGATCCTCGGCTCGTTTCCGCCGCCAGCTACGGCATGTATCGTCCCGTGTCCATGAACGACACCGAGGAAAACCGGGGACAGAACAGGCGGGCCGTGATCGTGGTTCCCCCGGTGGTCGACGTCATTCATAAATCCATGATCGATTGAGAAGGCGAAAAGGCCAGCTTTTATATTCCTCGCGAGGGGGAAGATCTCATTTCTCCCGGAGGGAAAGAGCCCTTTTTTCCATGGGGACTCTTGTGTTTCTAGTTCTCCTGGGAGGGTGTGTCTCCCCCACCTTCAAACCCATCCTGATCGATGACCCCTCCTCCTTTAACTATCTCCATGGAGAGGATATCAAAGTCCGGATCGCCGGGGACCGGTCCCTCCTTATGCCTCCCGAGATTCTCAACGTGGAACCGGTGAAATGGCTGGATAAAACCGGCATTTCGCCCCTGTTGCGAAAGCAACTCGAGGATTTTCTGAGGGAATACTTCTACCAGGAAATGCTTTATGAAAACTACCGGGGCATGATCCTTTTAAAAAGGGATGAGCTCGGTGTTTACAGGGACACGGATCGCAGGGCCGCCTCCCTGAAACTGGGTGTCACCCGGGTGTCCGAGGGGAATGGATTTCTCCGGTACCTGGTGGGCCTGGGAATGGGAAGGACCGATCTTCAAGTGGAGGGGATTCTCGTGGATGAATCCTCCGGCAGGGAGATCATGGCCTTTGTGTTACGGGAACGCCATCTCGGCAATTCCTACAACGGGATGAATCCCCGTTGCATTTCCGCCCGGTATTGCCTCCGCCTTTCCATCGAAAAGGCGGCCCTCACCATGGGTGGGATCATCAGGGAGCTCTGGTATAACATGGAACAGGCCGGAACCCCCCACCCCCTTTACGCCGTCACGTGGGAGAGATAGAGTTGCTGTGAGCGGTTAAGATGCGGCCGGCGGGATTGTTCGGGTTGTTCCAGGATTTGAGTAACACTTCATCCGGAGTGCACGACATTCAACCCCTCTAAACCGCTCCCCCGCAGCCAGAGTCCGCCTCTATTTCGGGTTTCCAGAAAAGGGCGATGAGAAAAATGGAGGCGGGAGCGGCGTGCATGATGAGCCTGGCCAGGGATCCGGCGAAAAAATGACGCAGGTTCCATGGCAGGATCAGGAAAATAACAGTCAAAACCCCGAAAAAGAAAAGGATGGTGAAAGCGAGGAAACGAACTTCCATTTTCCCAAATCGCTTCCATTGCCAGATCGCACTGATGAGGAGAATGATCCACAGAAACCCCCAGTTGGGCAGGTTCCAGAGGAATTCCAGTTTGTAACTGGTGAAAATCACATCCAGCCGATCCAGGTTCTTTCGTAATGTAACCATGTTTAACAGCCCCTCGAAATACTCCCCCTTGCCCACGGAGAGGGAATGGGAGAAAATCCGGGCGGGCAGGACGAGGATCAAGATCACGGCGCCGGTTAAGAGCAGAATCGGGATCCTTTTTTTCCATAGCCATTTTCTGCAAAATAAAGCAGCGAGAATCAGTGCCGGAAACGCCGATGCCAGGCATCCGATGCCGTCATCCTTGATGTACATGGTAAAAACGGCCAAAAGGGATGCGCAAACGGCATCCTTCATTTCGCCGCTCCGGATCCATCTTACCAGAAAGATGAGTGTGGCCAGGAAATAAAAGGCCAGCGGGGCATCGGCATACCCCGAGGTGATCCCGCCGTCACCGGGGGTGGTCATACGGGGGATGGAAGCCAGAAACAGGGTGAATCCCAGGGCAACCGCGCGGCTGTGATATCGCCTGGTCTCCGAGTAAAAGAGGGCGAGAATGGAGGCGAAGATCATAACCAGGGGAATCTTCATGAGACGGTCGTCGTATCGCCCGAGGGAAAGGGTGACAAGGACCTCGGTTATCGGGAGTAAAAGCGGGTGACGCACCTGGGGATGAATGCGTTCCGAATCGTAAAAACTCTTTGAATAGAAGGTTCCCTCGTGATGGAGTATCTTGGTTTTCAATCCCCAGTGGGCCCTGGAATCGAAACCCACCAGGGGGAGTCGAATGGCATAGTTCAGTTGCTGGAACAAGAGTAATAAGACAAGGAAAAGCAGGAGGATCTCGATCCATCCCCACATTTTCGCCCTGTTTTTCAGTTGACCGAAATACCCGGCAACGAGGGCTGGATCGCGCATCAGTTTTTTCACCTTTTTTCGTTCCAGGGCCAGCCATCCGGTTCCCGCTGAAAGTGAAATCAGAACCGCCCAGCTGTGGGTTAAAAATCCCCCGAGAAACATCACGAAAAAGAGAAGAACCCCGAGGATGCCGGTTCCCAGGAGATACGAAAGGGAGAGAAATTCCCAGGGTGGGGGCTTCCGGGAACGGCGGCGGTAGATGAGGGAGGCAGCAAGCCCGCCGGCCAGGAGTACCAGAAGCTGGGAATGGATCAGTTTAAGGAGTATCATCTTTTTTCTTTCTTAAACCAAGCACGTGCCAGTGCACATCGCGAAAGGGGGTGTACACCAGGATATATTCCATTTTCCTCCGTTCCATCCAGTTTTTGACATAGGGGCTGTATGTTTCGTGTGGTGGGATCATACGGTCGTCGTAAAGGTATAACTGGATGGGATAGAGGTAATAATTGATAAAAAAGGGAGAGACGTGTTCGCCGGATAAAAGGACCCGGTCCCCGGGATTGAAATACTCCGAGATGTCCTGCGTATCCAGGTACTCGATCCCGCAGAGGCGTTTTCTCTGTTCCTGACTGCCCGCGGGGAAGCTGTACATGCGTTGGTTCCACAATCTCTGTTCCGTCAGGAGAAACATGAGGGAAAGCACAATCTGCAAAAAGAGGAGGAAACAGGGAAGGGAGCGTTTGGGATGGAGGGCGGCATGGTCCAGGAGGCGTTTGATCCAGGCGGGTTTTCCAAAGGCGTGAATGAGGGCCAGGATAACGATCAGGAGTCCGGCGAGCCACATGGCGTCGCGAAACAGGGCGATGCGGTTCGTGATTTCATAAAACTGCCATTTTTCCAGGGGTTGGCGGAACCTGAGATCCCGGGCAAGGATGCGAAGGGAATCCGTGCTGATGAAACGGGAGGCCAGAAGCAGGGTTCCTCCGAGCAGGGTCAGGTAAACCGAGAGCCTCTCCGGAAGGGAATTTGTGGATGTGTCTTTTTTCGCCATAAACGCCTTCATGTCGAAAATCATGTAACACTTATCTGTCCATGGGGAGAAATTCAAAAGAAAAAAGCCATTTGGGGAGTATAAAAACCTTGTTGACTTCCCAAATGTTTAAATTTATCGTCAACTTTAAGTATGGGGTGAAACCTGCTTTCTATCGGTGAAATGAAAGTATTACGTTCCATTTTGAGCCTTATCATAGTGGCTGCAGCAGGATACGTGGCCTATGGTCATATCCCGAAGAGGTATATCATTTATTACAACAATCGATTCGGGATCCTGGCCTACGCGATTTATCCCGTTCTGGTCATCGTCTTTTTCCTGATCGTGGACACCCTGTTTTCGCGATTTCTGGGATTTCTGGACTGGTTGTTCGGTCAGATGGTGGGATTCAGTTACGGACTTCTGGGAAAGGGAAAACAGGAGAAGCGCAAACAGGCCAAGCGGGCGATCTATTGCCTGATTCTCTCCCGTACTGCGGAGGCGGCCAGGCAATTCAGGAACGCCGGTCTTTTCCGCCAGGCGGCTCGACATTTCGAGAAGATCGGAGATTTCGCCTCTGCCGCGGATGCCTACTACATGTCGGGGAACTATAAAAAGGCGGCTGAAATGTTCGCCGGAGCGGAAAAATACGAATCCGCCGCGGATTGCTATAAAAAGTTGGGAGATCGGGAGAAGGCCGTGAAATGTTACTCGAAGGCGGCGGATAAGCTCCTGGCTGATGGAAAAGTGGTCCTGGCCGCCGAGGCCTATATCAAATCACGGCAGTTTCACAAGGCCGCGGATCTGTTCGAGAAAAAGAGACATTTCAAACATGCCGCGGAAATATTCGAGCGGGCCGGGGATCGTCTCCTGGCCGCCCGGCTCTACCTCAAGGCCGCAAGAGAGGACTCCGACCGGGTCCAGAAAAAGGGCGAATTCGAGACCCCATCGCAAATCAGCCCCGAGGCCGCCCGGCTTGCTGCCAGGGCCGGCGAAATCTTCAAACAACAGGGATATCCGGACGAGGCCAGGGAAGCCTACGAAATCGTGGGAAACCACGAAATGGCCGCCAGGATCTGCCTCGAGGAAAACCAGTACCAGGAGGCGGCCTTTCATTTCGAAAAAGCCGAAGCGTGGCAGAAGGCAAGGGAATGCTATCAGCGGGCAAACCGTTCGAAGGATGCACGACGCATGGAGGCCCGGATCTGCCTCGAAAACAAGGATAATAAAAAGGCCGCCAGGCTCTTCGAGGAAGTCGGAGATTATCACAAGGCCCTTGAAATATATCGATACGTTCAGGACGCGGGCGGGCAGGCTCAAACCCTGGAAAAACTCGGCCGTCCTCTGGCCGCGGCCGGATATTATGCCCAGACGGACAACCTGCTCAAGGCGGCGGAACTCTACGAACAGGCGGGAGACCTTCATGAGGCGGCCCGGCTCTATCAGAAACTCGGCATGATGGATAAGGTGTCCAAATGCCTCTCGGAATCCGACAACCCCTTCTATATCGCCCTCCTGGAGCGGGAAAAGGGCAATATCGATAATGCCATCAGGAACCTGAGCCAGGTCTCCTCCTCCTCGCCAGATTACGTCCGATCCATGATCCTCCTGGCACAATGCCACCTGGAACAGGAACACGCCTCCCTGGCCGTGGACGCCTTCGAGCGGGTGATCCCCACTTTGTACCCCGACAGGGAGAATATCGAAAACTTCTATCTCTATGGACAGGTTCTCGAGGAAACCGACAATCACAGGTATGCCCTCGATATTTACCGGAAAATCCAAAGCGTGGAATTCAATTATAAAGACGTCCGTGATCGTATTACAAATCTTACCACACTGGACCCTTCACGAAAAAAGGTGACCCTGAAGGAACTCGCCAAAAAGCGCTCGAAATCGAAAGATGCCTCCTCCCTCGAGACCTTTCAAACCGTTGTCCAGGAACAGAAAACCATCATTGAAGAACCGGAAAAACAGGCGGGTCAGCAACAGGATACGGTAACCGACGAATCGATACCGGATGTGTCCGGAATGAGAACCATTATGGAGGATAATGGAAAACCAAGAGATTCCCGAACCCTGAAATTGTCGGAGCGGTTCCAGATACTGGATGAACTGGGAGAGTCGCTCAAATCCGCCCTGGCAAAGACATACCGGGCGCGCGACAGGGAGACGGGGAATATCGTGGCTTTGAAAATCCTTTCCGAAACCAGCTGGAACACCCCCCGGGCCCGCTCCCTTTTAAAAAAGGAAATGGAACGGATTGCCGATCTGGATCACCCGAATATCGCCCGGATTCATGAGTTCGGGAGGAAAAAGGGACAACACTACATCTCCATGGAATTTTGCGAGGGAGGGAATCTCGAGGACCGGGCCGGAAATGAAGGCGGGATTCCCATCGAGGAAAGCCTCCATATCTTTCAGTCCATTGTGGACGGTTTGAATCATGCCCACGAAAAGGATATTATCCATGGAAATCTGAGGCCATCCAATATCCTGTTCACCGAGAACGGCGTCCCAAGGATCGTGGATTTCGGCCTTTCGCAGATCGTGATCGATACCACACGAATGATGGAGGCTTCCGAGCAACTCGACCGGACCCCCCTTCTTTTCATGGCGCCCCGGCAGATCCAGGGCGAGCCGTTCAACAGAAAAAGCGATATCTATTCCCTCGGACTCATCCTCTATTACATGCTGATCGGAAAAACGCCTTTTGAAATCCTGAATACCCGGAGTCTGGAGGAAGTGATCGATCTCCATATCAAGGGAAACCTGCCATCGCCCGGAAATGCACGCGATGATATCCCCGGTTTTTTCGATGATATATACCGGGAGTGCCTGGCAGGCGGTTATTCATCGTGCCGGGAGATTATGCAGAGAATCCAGGATATAGATTGACCCCGCCTTCCCGATTCTTAACGAAAAACCGAAAGACGCGGACTTGTGGGGCGGTCGGAGGATTTGATATCTTCCGGTACCGGGCGGCCCTGTTTCAATGCCCGAAGCGCCCGGAATCGATCCTCGAGATCCGGCGGCTTTTCCGAATCGTCGTGCTTTTCCAGAAACAGATTCCAGTATTCGATTGCCTCACCAGGACGGGCGCTGACCTCGCACGCCAGGGCCATGGTGCGGTAATGCCAGAAAATCTCCGGCTCGAGATCGATGCATTTCCGGGCGGCTTCCATGGATTTCAATGGATCCCCGGCCAGGCGATGAAGACGCGAAAGGAGGACGAACCCCCGGGGATCCGTCGGGTTCTTCCTGGCGTATTGTTCCAGAATGGGGATGGCCTCTTCCCCTCGATCCAGGTTCACCAGGGATTCCGCCCTGTATTTCAGATAATCGAAATAATCGGGGAAGTCCCGGTAAAGATCGCGGTAAAGGGCCTCCGCCTTTTCATAATCGGTCACCGGACCTTCGAAAAAGGACTCGGCGAGCCCGGCGCGGTAATAGCGATTTTCGGGAAACCGCCGGTATGCGGCCTTGTAGGCGAAATGGAGGGAGCGCTCGTGCTGCAGGTAGGTGGCAAATGCGATCCATTGATCCAGGTTGGCTCTCGAGGGATCGATTTTCGCCCTTTTCGCGGCATCTGAAAGGGCCCTGAGCTCCGCGTTGAAGTTGTACTCCTCGGGACGCGTCTTGAGAATAAAAAGCCCTTTATCCGCCTCGAACATGACGGGACGATAAAAGAAACGGAGAAATTTTTCGTCGATCCCCTCCGTTTTCCACACGGGAATATGAACCACCAGCAGCTTTGGCAATTTGTAAGGGCGAATCCACCAGTCGAATTTCTCCTTCTCCAGAAACTCGAATATTTCAGGATTGATCAGGCCCGCCAGATCGATGACCCGCCTCTTGCCGTAATAACCCAGGATCCCGATCTCGATACAGGTCAGCTCCGCGGTCTCCCTGGTGTTCTTATCGATCCATTCCCCGAAGTGCCTGTATGGCAAAATGTTGGCATTGATGATCGATCCGGTCTTGTATGGACCCTGCAGGTACCAGTCTGCACGTAATTCCATTTTCGTATCCCGAATGCATTTAAACGCCACGGAAACGAGTAAAGCGCCCAGAAGGAGATGTACGGCATAGAGCCTCCTTTTGCGATCGCCCTGGTTTTTGTCTCTTCCCTCGAGGAAGCGTCCGATTTCAGAGATTGCGTTCCCCGCGTATAAATAGATCACCCAGAAGATCGGGAGGTAATACCATGCATAATCCGGCGCCGCGGCAATGGTGTAACCGGCCAGGCATAAAACGGCCCATGCACCGAACAGATGAAGAATTCCGGGTTTTCGAAACAGTGATATGGCAAACCCGGCTGTTCCCAGAATCAGCCACGGCCTGAGGTACCATCCCCAGTATCTCGAACCGATCTTCGAGAGGATGGTGAAATGACCCGCCCACGTGCCCTGGATCACTTTGGCGCTCAAGGAATTGGGAAGGAAGTGGCCGAACCGCATCATTGCGTAAACCACCCATACTCCGTATAAAAGGGCAAACGCCGCCATTCCTTTCCAGGGCAGGCGTTTTTTCAGGAGGGCGGCGACCAGCAGGATCGGGGCGGCCAGCATGCCCTCCGGACGGGTCAGAACCAGGAATCCCAGGAGAATCCCGCAAAGGATCTCACGGTTGTTTTCATAAGAGAGAAAGACAAGGGCCATAAGGAGAAGAAAGACCGGGGTCTCCATACCGAACTGGTGGATCAGGATCCGGTCCGCCGCCAGAATCCATGGAACGAACAAGGCCCCGAATTCCCCCCAGCGACCCGCCTGCCGCTTCCCGATTCTCCACGTGACAACAGCCAGCACAACCAGGGAAATCTGCAGGATCCGGATCAGCACCAGCTCGAGGGGCGAAAAGATCTTACCAAACACACCCACGAGGAGGGCCAGAAACGGCGTGGTGGTCCCGAGGACGTGTTCCCCCGGATTGAACACGAACTCCCCCGTGTGGGCGACATTGTACGAGTAACGAAGGGTGATGAACACATCGTCATTACCCAGGTAGCGGTAATGGTGAAAGACAAATATGGTGAAAGCGATAAAGTGAAGGAGGAGGAAACACGACCAGGCCGGTCTTTTCCGGAAGGCGTCCTTCACGTCCCGGATCATGGCCTCGATTCTCTCTACCGGGGAAGCTGCCTTTCCCCGTTTCCCGGAATCAGCTATGGACGTCTCTTTTTGATTGCCGTTCGATCTCATAATAAAAGAACACGATCCGCAAATATCAAACCTGCCCCGTAATGGGCAGTTAAACGTAAAGATTCCCCTCCATCCACTGTCAAGTCAATTCGAATCATGATTTTTCCCGGAAAACACCTTGCAACAATTTCGGGGAAAGGTTATCGCAAATAACAATTTCGTACTGGATGGGTTCTTGCCGGGAACAAAACCATTGAACAAGAAACGAAAAAAAGAAAATCACACATCTCCAACTGATGTAAAAAAGAACGTTCCGGAGAAATCTCTTCTTGCGTTCCATTTCCCGGCCCTGATCCTTGTGGGCGGTCTCCTGGGAGCGGTCTTTTTCGGGCACATCCGGGCAGCGCGGGGTTTCGAGTTCCACACTTTTCCCATGCTGGCTTTGATTTTTCTGGGAG
>Ga0272442_10000932_pt1 | contig 45342 bp, 68 predicted proteins | sample SSMForm2O_FD_200262 | JGI IMG/M metagenome (GOLD analysis project Ga0272442, IMG submission 200262) | Marine sediment archaeal communities from Little Sippewissett salt marsh, Falmouth, MA, United States - SSM-Form-2O | ecosystem: Environmental > Aquatic > Marine > Wetlands > Sediment ...
TTCCTCTTGCTTACCCTCTTTGTGAGTAATTTTACTATGTTTATTGAGTATTTTCTCTTTGTGCCTTACACTACACTTTATGTTTTCTTGAGCTTTTGTAGTGTATGGCTTCTCTTTGTGTTCTGTGCCTAACAATGTCTCACTTATAGATGGCTTTTCTGCCATAGTTTTCTTTACTTCATCATGGAATTTATCTAATGCTTTATTTATGGCGTTATCTTTTTTTGTTTCATATGCATTGCTTCTGCATTTTGGGCAACTTAGCATTAAATCTTGAGTAAATTCTACACTTGAATTTGTGTTCTCTACCTTATCCCATATCGTTCCACAATTTACACATTTTACTCTTGTTCTCATTTCTTCCTCCTTAACATCCTCTTTATTCCCTTAGATGATATTACTTTGTCCTTCTTGCTCTTTAATCTCTTTAGGGCTATATTGTTCTCGTTTAGCTCTATTAGTGTGGCTTGCATATCTATCAGCTTGTCTGTTAAATGTTGTGCTAATATGGTTGATTTTCTAAGGTTCTTTACAAACTCTTTTGCTAATTTGTCTTGTTTTTTCATCCCTCCCCCCTTCAGTCCTTTGTTAGATTTTAACCCCTGTCCCCATCTTCTAATATATCCGTTTATAGAGTGCTAATTATCTCTCTTACTACGTTTACCGTTACTCCGTTCCCGCATAATTTATATCTTTGTGTGTCTGATATATTAGGTTCTTTTGTCCAGTTATCCGGTAGTCCTTGTAATCTTTCAGTTTCTAAAGGAGTCAATCTTCTAATACTACTACTGGCATAAATTGATTTCTTTTGAACATCATTGGATTTCCGTATTTCTTGTATCTCTGATAATGTTTCTCGCAATACCCCAAACCCTTTTGCAGTTTTCCGCATACCTTGCATACCTTTTTCTTTCTGTGCTGCTTGTTGTGGCAACTTCTGCATATCTCCATTAGATTTTCTACCTTGTTGTTGTGCCAGTCGTTGTCTATATGGTGTATCTCCGTTTTTTTCTTTTTCTTGCATATCTGACATATTCCCTTTCTGTCCTTGAAATCTCTTCTTGCTCTCCAATGTTCTGTCATCCAGTTTGCCATTATTTCTCTCCTCCACTATCTCAACTGCATTAGTCCTTCCTGTGTCTAAGGTAAATACGTTACCATCTTCTCTTGTTAGATGTCCTGTTCCACCTTTACCGGATTTACTGCTACACGGTAGCATATTGTGGACTAATATTGGAACGTGTCCACCACCTTTTCCCATAGCTTCACCTAAACACGTAGACATATCTTTCATAACTCCTGCATTTTTTTGAGTGCTTCCTATAACTACAAAATTATTTTCTTTCCTTCCACCCTCTCGGGTAGTTATGGATGTAGATAATTGGGTTTCTGGTTCTGTCCTTCCTTCTCTTCCTGTATGTGCTTTACCATTTTCTCCGATAGGAAATACTTGCTTGAAACATTCTTTTCCAAGATGTCCGATAATGAACACCCTTTCCCTATTTTGCGGAACTCCGAAGTCCTTGCTGTTAAGTATTTGCCATTGCAAAATATACCCCAAGTCAGAAAAGGTTGAGAGGATAAGTCCAAAGGTTCGCCCTTTATCGTGTGACAGAAGCCCTCTGACATTTTCCAAGAGCAATAGTTTAGGTCTTTTAACGGATACAATCCTCGCAATTTCATAGAAAAGAGTTCCTCGAGTATCTTCAAGTCCTTTTCTTTTCCCAGCAATACTGAAAGCCTGGCAAGGGAATCCCGCAGTGAGCAAATCGAAGTCTGGCAATTCTTCTGGAACAATTCTTGTTGCATCTCCATACTCCTTTATTTGTGGAAAGTGGTATTTATATACCTGAATAGCATATTTGTCTATTTCACTAAATCCTATTGTTTCTATTCCGTTATCTCTGGCAGCTATCGTAAATCCGCCATATCCGGTGAACATATCGAAGTGCTTATCAATGTGCTTCATATCATCCCCTTAAAATATATTAATCCCTACTCCCAGAACCCAGCCGATTGCGAACAGTATCATGGTTATTATACACACTTCTCTTGTTAGGTCTTTACAGTTATCTCTCTTGTAGTCTCTTATTGGCTTTAATAAGTCTGTTTTCATACTCCCTTACCCTTTGATTGTTGCTATACAAGTTATTGTATGTATCTATACAAATTCTTGTATGCTTTACCCTTTGATTGTTTTATCTTCTCTATAATTTAAGTAGTTTACTTGCTACAAATATACACGTTACTGCGAATATAAGGATTACTATTATCTTGAGTAAACGCCAAAATTTATGCGTTGTGCTTTCTTCTGCTTGTGCTGTGCCCATTACTATCTCGGCACGGTCTATTACTCCTGATATGGCTTCTACGTTTATTGGCTTTGGGTTGCTTGCTGGATATGTAATATCGGCTTCTTTGGGTATGCGTATTTCTTTAGGCATTTCTGTTACTTCATATTTAATTTCTTCTGTCGGCTCTAGCTTGTCTAATATCTCTTGTTTACTCTCGGTTAATGGTATCGGCATTTCCACTTTTGGACTAACTATGGCCTTGTTACAGCTTGTTAATAAGATTAGTAAGATTAGATACTTCATTTGTTCCTCCTGGTTATTTTGTATTTTCTTAATTCCTTGTGTTTATATAGCTTGTTATGTATTATGTCGTGGTGATAGTTGCATATTGCTATTACGTCTTCTAGTGTGTCTTTTCCCCCTTGTGCCCGGCTTAGTACGTGGTGTACTGCGTCTGCCGGATTACTGCATCTTGTCCCGTTTATCTCTACTTCACATCTGCCCTCGGATCTGTCCATTAGCTCTCGTTTAAATTTGTCTGTATACACCATTCTTTATCTATCCACTCCTCTATCTTCCAGGGTTTATAGTTCTGCTTTATCCATATCTGTTTTCTACACGCCGTCATGTCATCTGCTATCTCTTGTCTTTCTTTACGGCTTATATATCCGCTCTTTACCTGTATTCCCACTACACACGCCCCTTCTTCCCTGTTTGTTATCCAGGGTATTGCAAAAAGGTCATATACCCCGTGTGATCCGCCTGCCTTTATTACTGTATATCCCCTCTTACGCATTATATCTCTTACCTGTCTTTCCCTACGGCTCCCTTTAGCTTTTGTGTTCATGTTGTCTCCTGCTTTTGAGTCTCCAAAGACTACAATAAAATTTTTTGATATTATATGGGAATATGTTTTCTGGACTATATACATTTCTACTACAATCACTATACCCCTTGTAATATCCTTCTTCAAAAAAGCAATAATACTTACAATTTATACAGCTCTTTTTCATCCCATCTCCCTTACCAGTTGTTTAGGATCGGGATATACCGGTATACCCATTTTGTTTGCTATTCTTATCTCCTCTTTTACACCTTTAGAGTTCTCCCATCCAGGTACTAAAAATACTGCATCACTTACCTTCATCCATTCTAGGCTGTTATAAAAATAGTCGTCACGTTCATAATAACCAAATTTAATCCCCATCATTACATCTACACCAGGTATGTATACTGCAAATCCTTCTAATCTTATGCTCTCCGCCCACTCCATCATTATTGAAACGTTCTTAATATACTGCGTTACATCTGCTGTTAAGGCTCCTGCTATGTAAATTCTTTTCAATGTGCCTCCTTATAGTAGCCCTGCTTCGTTATGGATTCTCCTTTCAGAAAGATTTACATAAGATTCATTTAGTTCTATTCCAATATATTGTCTGTTGAGTTTCCTTGCTACCAGGCTTGTAGTTCCTGCACCGCTGAAAGGATCTAATACTATACCACCTTCAAATCCTGCGTTACAACCACAATCAGAGTATGAATATTCTTTAACTTGGCTCATGCTTTCTAAAATTCTACGTTTCGTTTCAGATGGCTTTTGTGCACCAGTTCCTTCGTATTCTTTAACTTCTTTACCTTTATATTCTCCCTCTGAATTACACCCTGATACTTTCATACTATCTGTTACAGTCTTACCAATAACCTTTTCTATTCGTTTCCTTACTTTACCACAATTCTTGCATACATATTCAGGACATCCTGCCTTTATAGGCGTTATACATAGTTCTTCTGGATATACTGCAAAGTGAGCTTCACTATATGGTTTAGGGTTAATGTTCCATACACAGCGTTTGTTGCGACCTTGCTCGTTTACAAACCTCTCGCCCATCTTTTCGGTATGCACACCATTATTACTCTGAGTAGATGGTCTATCGCAATCCCAACCATACTCTGCCCTTTTAATCGATTCTTCCTTTACTTCTTCAAACTGCTGTTCAAAGTAATACTTCTTCTGTTTACTGAATAAAAAGATATACTCAAAATCTACTGTAAATCTGTCTTTAACTGATGACGGCATACAATTAGACTTATACCAGATTATAGTGTTTCTTAATATCCAACCTCTGTTTACCATTTCTATTGCGAATCGGAAGGGTATCATTACAAGGGATTTTTCAAGTCCTCTTGTTGCATCTTGATTACCTTTGCTTGCTCCCATTTTGCTTGTTGTATATCCTAAGTTTTTTGTTTTATCTGTATGTCCAGTAGAATTACCACTACCACCATAGGTATCACCCAAGTTTACCCATACCGTTCCTGTATCTTTTAATACTCTCTTTACCTCGTCAAATATGTTGCATAGCTTATTGATGTACTCGTCAAATGTCGGCTCAAGTCCGAGCTGATTATCTACTCTGACTGCACCACATTTAGAACAAGTATTTACCATTTCAGATTTTGCTTTTGTCCTTTCCTCATTTGAAAGAGTATTCAGGCATTTCGTAGAGCAGAATTTATTACCTATTTTGCCATTGAAGTTCTTGCCACATACCTGACATTTTAATAATGTGCCTATTTTATTAAACTCTTTTCTTGATGGTCTTTCCCAATCTCCCTCATATCCCTTTATGTTATTTTGTGCCTTATGGTCGCAATCAGGATTACCACCTTCCCATTTAGCCGTTCCATAATCCCTTAAAGCCCAATATGGCGGAGAAGTCATACACATATCAACCAGTTTATCAGGCATAGTCTTTAATACTTCTAGTGAGTCACCACAGTGTATTTTGTTTGTCCAGGTCATTTATTCTTCCTCTTATTTACTTTTTCTATCATGCTTGCAAAATTCCATTCATACCCATATCGTATCATATATTTCATACCTCTTGATGCTGGCTTTAATGCTTTGTTAAATTTGTCGTTCTTACGTTTATTCATTTCTTCTTCCTCTTTACGCTTACTACTACGTGTGGATCACCAAATCCAAATGTTATTTCCCCTAGCTCTTCTGCTTTATGGTCGTCTGTGGCTTTTATTTCAAAGTTAAATTCATCTCCATCTGCATATCTCATTGTTATTGTGTAGTCCTTGTGCTTTTTTAGTTTCTTTTTTAGTTCCTTTTTCACTTTAATATCCTTTAGTTATCTTCCTTTTATCCCCCGTAGGGTTGTTGCGTTCTTTGAATACTCCTATTACCGGCCTTACTTTTGTTTTCTTTCTTAACGTACCGTCCTTTTTAAATCTGTTTGTTCTGTTAGGTTTCCTAATGTCCATTCTTCTTTCTCCGTATTATAAAATATGTTCCAGTCCCATACATGTAAATGCTCCATTTCTGTGTAAAAATCGTTTGTCTTGGGATCTTTATAGGGTGGTTGCTGTTTGTCTATTTCCCTTTCTACCTTTTCCAGTTCGTCCCGGGTAAGTCGCCCTATCTTCTTTATCTTCCCGTCAAACATGTATGTCCTCATCTCTAACGGACTGTGTCTCCTCTGGTTCTCTAGTTCCCTATCGTGTAGTCTTTCTACGTCAGGTTTAGTAAGTTGCTTAATGTATGCTGCCCTAGGCCATTCGTATATTATCACTCTTCCCTCCCCTTAGTTCTACGGTCTATTTCCCATTGTGATGCGTTCTTTACTATTGTTTCTATAGTCCAGTCCAGCTTCTTGTGGTTAAACCGGCTCCCTAGTTGATCTATGCAATCTACCGCAGTTTCCCAGCTAGTGAAATACTCTAAAAGCTGTTTAGCACTCTTAGAACACCTGGGAAAGTTCAGTTTGTCCCATTTCTTGTCATTTAAGTCAAATCCTTTCTTTACCTTGTAGGCTAGTACTATACGCTGTTCGGGTGTCTTTTCCCGAACCTTTTTCTTTTTATCTCTCTCTTCTTCTACTTCTACTTCTCTATCTCCTTCTCCTTCTACGGTGTCACTTGGCTTGTAACTTTGGTTTGTAACCTCATTTAGTAACTTCTCTCTGTATGGTTTCTGCCTTTGGTACTCGCTTTGGTATTTCTTCCAGTTCATTATTTCTATCTTGCCATTCAGATGAACCCCTATTTTATCATACTGTACTAGCTTATCTATGGTTTTCCCTATCAGGTCTGTGTTTGTGTTTAATAGGGATGCTAGCTGTTCCCATGTGTACCCCATATCTTTTGTTATGCAAATCTTACCCGGATATGGTGAGTCTCCTGCCAATAACAAAAAACCAATCCATACAAATCTTTCAGCTTCGTTCAGTTCTTTAAACATAGTTCCCCTCAATGTTTGGTTTACCCATAGTTTGATCCATGTTCTTCTCATTCTAACTCCTAAATATAGTAGGGGCACACCCTGTCGGCAAGGACAAGACACATCATAAGATGGGTGTTTGTGTGCCCCCATTCGTCGTCAATAATTTTGTTGGATTTAATATATCTCGTCCTTGCCATGTTAGTAGTATAACACATTTTTAAAAGTTTGTCAAGGGGTTTAAATAAATTCTTTTTGTGCCCTCCATGCTGATGCTGTACGTCCTGTCATTGTACAAGGTCTCTTTGTGGCTTCGTATACCAATCCCTTCATCCGGAGTTCAAGGATCCGCGGGGTTATTACATTTATTGCTATTCCGGTGTGCCGGCTTATCTCCGTGTTGGTTAAAGCATGCTCCTGGTTCTGTAAGAAATCATATATCTGTCTCTGTAATCTGCCTAGTTTTGGTATTAGGTCAAGATATGCTTGTTTTGATGTATCTGATACATTACTCATTATACCCCCTGTTCGTTCAAATGTGAGCGTTTACATAGATATAGAAATCACTATCTACGGTTCTTTGGTTTACATCTGTGGCAATAGTATGGTGTGTATATCTCTTTTTCCTTTAAACCAGTTATAAGGAATTGTGTCACAGGTACAGCTTTATATTTTATTCTACTCTTCCCTTCTACCGCCACGCATTTCCTTATCATACATTTACACTTATCACAGGTTACTATCTCTTGGTTGTCATCTATTTTGGTTAGTCTGTCAATTAAAGGCTGTATCATTTCTTTTACTTCTTTCTTATGTTCCTTGGTAAACTTCCGTAACCTTTCTATTTCTCCTTCTTCTGTTTTTGCTTCTGGTATTTCCCCTGCTAATGGATCGCCTAGCCAAATACTTGTGATCCCTAGATACCTCCTTAGTTCTCTGTCTTTTCCGTCTGGTATTCTTACGATTATAACTACCGATAAAATCATCCCTAAAAGAAACGCACATACAAGCATTATTACTATTTCCATCATTCCCCCTGGTTACGATATATTGTTAGTAGTATATCATCTCCTTCTGGTGTGTCAAACTTGGCTTCATATACCTCCTGTTTCCCGTCTTCCCGTTTTATTATTACTCTTATCGTGCCTTTCTTTAATGGTGCAAAGGCCTGTTGCTTACGTTTCATTATCCCTCCTGTAGATATGGCTTTGTCTGGCCGGCATATTTAAGGATGCTCTGTCCCAGGCTTATTCTCTTATCAAATGCGTTTACTATACCTTCTATCTTGTCTCGGATCTTACGTTCAAGGGCACATTTGGATTTTAGTTTTGTTTCCCTGTCTAGATCTGTTATGTATTTTGTCTTAGGTTCCATTCTACTGTCCTCTGCTATGTCCAAATAGGCATTGGCATCTGCTAATAAAGACGTAGCTCTTTCATACCAGGCCACACATTCACCTAGGTCAGTTTCTAGTCCCATATGTTCTGGTAGCTTGTTTCTTAAAAGTTTCTTCATGTGTAGTATGGTTTCTATGTTGTCTAAAAGCCATTCATCATATGGTGGTATCTTTTTTGCTCTTTCTAACAATTCTTGTTGTTTCTTCTGCTCTATTTCTTGTGCTTCTATGTCCATCTATTTCCCCCTCTGGCAAAAGCCCTTTACATCACAGTATTTATCACATTTCTTTCCTTTCCAGGTCTCTTCTATGGTGCATGGCGGTAGGTCTTTGTCCTCTTTTTCATGTGCTTCACGTATGTCGTTTAGTTTGTCTTTTATCATCTTCTCTGTTTCGTCTAATGTCATTAGTTTTAATGGCACTTCTACTATTGGGCTTGTAGGATAGCCGTTTTTCACGTTCCTTGCTGCCCAGTCACGTAATATCGCTATTATCACCCCTGTGTCCTTTAATATCACCTTCTTTGTCTTGGCATATAGCCATCTATATATGCTTAGTTGTTTAGACCAGTCTAAAAGTCGGGACTTATATACCAGAGTAAAAGCCGAGGTACACTTAAAGTCGGTTATAGTACCGTCTTTGATTAAATCAAATTTACCGCTTATACTATATCCGTCTATTTCCGTTGATAGTCTTTCTTCCTGTGCTTCGCCTATTTCTACTTGTTCCAGGGCCAGGTGTACAGCAGATCCAAATAAACTCCATATTCTGTCTGCACTGTCTATCTCTATTTCGTCTGAATGTCTACGGGTTAATACTATTTCTCTGGTAGATTTTAATAGTTCAGTAGCAGAATAATGGTTCTTGTCCTTGTTGTGATCGTACATATCTAAACTTAAATACTTGTGTATCACTTCCGGTAATTTGCTCTTATTTACTATTTTCACTTTTCCTCCTATTTGTGAAATATACATCTTTCTTCCCATTTGTTTTGAATAAATGGCGATACATTTTTTAGTTCTACTATTAGTATAGCCCATACATCGTCTTGTTTTATCACTTCAACCACCCTACTCCATTCACTCCCATAATTACCACTATAATTAAGTATATCAGTGGCATCTACTAGGTCATATATCTGAACCTTGTATGCTTTCATGTATGTGTTTTCTTTCAAAACGGTATCCCCTCTTCTTCTACTACCTTACCACCTACCTTCTCTGCTATGCGTTCTACTGTCTTTTTGAAATTCTCTTTGTTCTTATCCTGGTCGGGTGGCTCGCCAAAACGTCTCGTGTGTTCGTGTGCTTCCATAGGTGTCATTTCATAGGTAAAATCAATACCTCTTTTGGCTACATAATCTGTTCTATCACATATCTCTTGGAGTGACGGCATTTTTTCATACAAGATTGGGAACATGGTTTTGAATGCCGACTGCCACGTTATACTACGCTTTTCTTTCCATGCTTTATCAGCCCACATCTCTCTTTCTTCGTTAGGTTTCTTGTTATCCGATGGCTCTGGTTTCTCTGTGGTGGTAGCTTCTTTTGGCATGGCTTCTCCTCCCAGGTTAAAACTACCTGATGAGCTTAGTGAGGTTTCTTCTTGTTTTGTCTTTTTGCTCATATACTTGTTTACCTTACATCTGTCTATTACTACCCTTGTACCTTTCATGTCCTCGCCTATCTGGGCTTTTGTCATAGATACATATATCTTTTCATCTCCGTCTGCTAACATTACATTCTGTACGTCAAATGTCGTTCCTGGCTCCCTACCCGGCTTTGTTTCTACCTTTCCTATCCATTTTAATGTTCCCTCTACGTCCAGTCCGCTTACTCCGTTTTTCATACCTTTAATGTCTGCGATCTTCATAAACCCTCCTTATACTCCAAAGATTGAATTACATATTTTTGCCATTATCGGGTGTAGATTGCTCTCATCCCTTACCCTTCCTGCCTCTTCCTCCCTGTCTTTTAATAGTTTATCATAACATTGCTCACATAAACCCTCAAATTCCTTACAGTCCTGTTCTGTTATCTCTTCCCCGCAGTTCTCACATACTATTGCCTCTCTTTCGTATACATCATCCGGCTCTTGTCTGTTTGAATACTTTATGTCCATCACTACCTCCCTATCCTTTAATAAACACCCAAAAATATGAATGTATCTTTCTCAAGTGTCTTTGGGTTAGCTTTGAGTTCGCTACCTTGCCTCGTTCTATTGACAATATCGCTAAATCCTTTGCATAAAATCCCTGCTCTCGCGCCCACTGCCATACAAGACAATGTGTCATAGTAGTCTTACTGTCAGTATAATCTTGGCACTTGAATATTAGAAGTCCTTTCTTTTTCAATACCCTGTATGCTTCCTTTAGTATTGATTTGTATAATTCTTCTAACTCTTGAAAATCTTTGAATATACCATGTGTTTTTGATGAGTAGTAATTAGCAGACTTTCCGTGTATTCCAAACATAAAGGGTGGGTCTAAAATCATACTATCTATGCTATTATTTTCGTGATTAAACAAATTATCTGCTCTGCCAACAGGACAATAATTTACTTGTGGACTAACATCATAAATATATGTTGGTATGCCTAATCCATTTTTATAGAAATTTCCCTTGAAATACATTGGGTCAAGCGATATATGTTTACCATCATTATGTATCTCTAATAATGCTTTTAGTAAATCTTGTTCATTCGTGAATACCGATTTGTGTATCATCACTACCTCCCTATTTGTCTGTAATTTCTATTTCATCTATATCGTCAATACTAAAAACTTGCCCCGTACTTCTTTTATCACTTTCAAATGCTATCCTGTCAGTATTAGCAAAATTATAGTGTATTTCACTTAACTTAGTATGTTCCTGTTCTTTGCAACCATTCTTGTAATATAATGAGTGTTTCTTGAATTTAATAATTGCTTTCATCACTACCTCCCTAAAAAGTGTATTGCTATGGCTGATAAGACTACTATATATATTATCCATCTTGTTAGATTTACTTTAGTGTGATTTACAGGGTACTTCTTTCTGGGTGGCTGATACTTGGGATTGTTAACTCGATATACTGATAAGGGTGGTTTACTTATTCTCATTCTATCTCCTCCGTGTATGATATTGTAAACTCAAATACGTAGTTGCGTATCTTTCCGTTCTCTACCTTACATATTATCAGTTTCTTGTTGTAGCAGGTTATTCCATGTGGCTTTTCCTGGTAGTCAAATGCGGTAGGCATTATCTCAATACAGTCATTAGATATTCCGTGCTTTGCAATGTAAGAGTCTGGATCAAACTCCGTATATGCTATTGATATGATGAATAATAACAAGGCCACAAGAACTGGTGAGGTACGGACGGAAGTCCGCAGAGGAGTTCTCTTCTTGTGACCTATCGTGGTTTTATGATTTTGTGTTTTCATTGTCCTCACCATTACCCTGATTATAACACATAAAAAACATTTTGTCAAGGGGTTTAAAAAAAAGAGCAGGCCAGCGTATAAGGGATAAGACCTGCTCTCTTTTGGTTATTTGAATTTTGCTATCAGTCTTTCAATAGTCGGAAGTATCTTGTCGTCTAGTTTGTTCGGGCTTTCTTCTATCAAAGCCTTTAATCCTTCTAAAAAGTCTTTCGCTTCGGCTGCGTATTTCTTTTTCAGGTTCTCAAAAAGTTCTGCTAAGTCGCTTAACATGTTTAGTAGGTCTAGGATCTGTTTTAACTTCTTCATGGTATCACCCCCTTGTTTCTTAGTTCATTTAATTCTTTTTGATACTTTCGTTTCTCTTCCTGTAGATTGTTCCTGTGGTTTATTAAGGCAAATAACTTGGTAACTGTCATACTTACTATACCTATTAAGGCTGTTATCACGGCTATCAGTCCTGCTATGATTTTCTTCATTAGTCCTGTATCGTTGGTTACGTCACGGTTTACAGAGTTGCCTACTCCTACCTGTGCGTTGGCTTGTACTTTCAGTTTAATGTCCTTTATTTCAAGTTTGTTATCGTTTATCCCTGCCTGTAGGTTAGTATCTACATTCTCTAATTGGTTAACAGTTTTATTGAACAACTTAGGCGAGACACCGAACAAGGCTCCGAATACATTTGAATACATTGTAATACAAAGTAATACAATTAAGACTCTCATATATACCCCTCTGTATCTTTACGTTTATAGGTAGATTTATCCCAGTCTATCTCGCCTTTAGTCATATCACATACTCCGTAACCTATGGTAGAAAACTTGTATTTCATTTTACCATTATAGGGATAGTCCATCTTCCCTGTCAGGCACCCTGTCATTACTATTCTCTTACCGCCTATTTCAAACTGGTGCTGTTTGTGTGTGTGGCTCTGGTATACTATATCCCATGCTTTTGCCATTCTCGGTACCAGATCTTCCCATATCTGAAAGGCCGTTGTGTATGGGTTCCGGTGGTTCTTCTCTATATGTGTGAAAATCGCCTTTCCTACCTGAAAGATATATTGCGGGCTTATTACTATGTTAAATACCCCACTCTCTTCAAATAGTTCCTTGTAGGTCTTTATAAACTTCTCTATTTCATGTATCTGTTCTTTGTCCTGTGACATATAGGTTAATACCTTTAATAGTCTGTTGTCATGGTTTGCCTTTACGAATATTATATGGTCGTATATCTTCTCGGCTACTTTTAGTACCTTGATAAAACTGTTTATCTCGTCCCAGGGTTTAGATGTATCTCTGCTCGTCAGATGGTATCTGCTGAAAGAGTCCAGGTTCGCTACGTCACCGTTAAATACACACATCTTTTTACCTTTCAGTTTAGAGGTTTCCTTAAAGGCTTTCTCTAACAAGTCATATCTGGTGTAGGGTACGTGTAATTCAAAAATGTCAATGTGTCCGGTAAACGCATTAAACCTGTCTTCTAGTACCAGCCTTTCCGTGCGGTTTACTTCCCAGTTTGATAACTCCCTAACTAAGCCATATCCCTTTATGCTTGGCATTACTCCCCCCTTATTATTTTGTTGTCTTTGTATTCAGGTTGATATTCAAGGAATTTCTTTAGATATTTTTCTGCTAGTACAACAAATCTTTTTTTGTTCTTTATTATTTTGCATACGCCCCTGGGTGGGATTCTTAGGTTTACTGCCAATGTCACATACGGCATTTTTTCTTTTAGGTGTGAGTATAGTTCTTCATATCCTTCGTAGTACCATTCTTTGCTTTCTAAAAAATCAGTAATAATTCTTTTTGCTCCTTTCTGCTTGGCTTTCTCTTTTAACCCTGGCATCATTACCCCCTTATTACTTATTCCTTGAAACAATAATACTAAATAAATAATAGGTTGTCAATACCCTTATAAATATTTTATATTTTCCTTTAGGAGCCGTCTTATGCCAGCAAATTCATTCTTCTTTGTTGCCCGTTCAAATTCTTCCATACGTCTCATCAGCACGCTTCCGTAATATCCGTTTGCGTCTACTACAAAGTTATCTCCGACGTAAATACCTACATGTCCTACTGTGCCAGATTTTCTACTGTGTTTGAATAGTAAGTCGCCTACCTTTACTTCTCCGTGAAATTCATCACTGGCTTTATATTGGTATCGTGATCCGTCAGGTATTTTTATTCCTATCTGATAATATAAATATTCTATAAGTTCACTACAATCTATTTGTTTTATATCACTTATTTTTGAGTCCAGTTTTACCTCTGCACCGTATTTATATGGTATGCCTAGCATGGACATGGTTAATTCTTTTATTCTGGCTTGCTGTTCTTCGGTTAGGTTTACAAACATCTCTTTCTCCTTACACTCTATACATACAAGCGTCCCGTGTAGTATTTTCCCGCACCCCCCGCATCTTATATCGTTACCACCTATTGCCACCCCAGGTTTACGGCTTCTAAACCATTTTAATAAGTCCACATTAGCCCCCAAATAGTAACATAACTACATATAAAATTAATATTATTACCCATATATATAAAAATGTCATCTGTATTTAAACCTCTTTTTTCTGGGTTTTATTCCTTTAATGCGTCTTTCTATTTTAGGTAAATCCTTTTGCAGTTTGGCTTCGTATTCCCTTGTCTTTTCTCCACCCTTGGATATTCTAAGGTACCTGGACAATATAGGTATTTCACGTACCATCTTCTGTAGTGGTGTCAGGTCGGGTTTCTTTTTCTGGTCGTAGTAGCGTAGTTTAGATCCTATTATCGGTAAGCTACCTAACCCCATTTTGCTTAGTTCGTATTTTGTGAATTTCCATATTGGTATTCCGTGTATTGTGCCTTTTGTTCGTATAAATTTCATTTCATCATCAGTAAATACCGGCTTGCCTCTCCATGTATCGTATGGGCTTTTCCCCTGGGCGAATTGCAGTATATCGTTTGCTATGGTTATACCAGGCGAAAATGTCGGTACCTGCCCGCCCCATACAGAGAATATATCGCCAAAGTCACGTAATATGTTTTTCTTGTTTATGTTCATTATCTTGTGTGCCATAGCACCTATTATACGTCCTTCTTCGTCCTGGGGTAGTCTTAAATACACACAGTTGCCTTCTTTGTCTATCCATAGCGGTACACAGTTATAGTTTGTCTTGTCGTATTCTGGTATCTTATCGTACATCTTTTTTAATATTTCGCCGTATACTCCGGCCCCTGCTAGTGTCATCATTAGTTTAGGGAATATGTTAATCCAAAATGTCTTATACCAATATCCGCTTCTTGTCTTGGGATTACTAAAGGCCATTTCGTATGTAGACCTCATACCTTCTTTGATAGCGTTACTAAATAAGAATACGTTGTTATATGCCCTTCCCAGCCTTCCAAACCGTCTAAAGTCAGGGCTTCCCCAGTAGTTCCTTACTATATGTCCTCGTTCTTGTATTGGTATACCCCTGTTCTCTAGCGTTGTATATCCGGCTACCTTCGGCATGGTTTCTATTACTTCTGATAAGTCACCTATAAATGACATTATTTTCTTTACCGGATATAAGATTCCCTTATGTGTATCTTTGCTTGTCATGCCGTATCTCTGGGATATATATTCCATTTCTTTAAAATCTGTCATATCCCCCATGTCTATCAGGTTGTTATATGTCATACCCAAAATCTTGTTGTTTCTCATCTCTGTTATTAGGTAGTCCTCTACGCCTCTTACCCTGTTCATTGCGTGCGGTATTGCCTTGCCGTATTGCTTTGTTGTGTCTATTAGAGATAATAGCATAGACTTGTGCGGGTTAGCCTTTACGGATCTTAAAAAGTCCCTCATTAGGTTGTAGCTTTGGAAACCTAAGTTAAATCCTACGAATATCGGCCTAAACCATCTGGAGTTTACAAAGGCCAGTCCTTTTACCATGTTGTCTAATACATCTATTTTTGTATATCCTACTGTGTCTGCTATGTACGGATCTACGTTATATCCTTCCCATTTTCCGTTACGTTTGAATTTCAGTAGTCCTCTATCGGGTTTAGCTCTAAATTCAAAAAACTTCCCTGTTTTATATCCACGTATCTTTTCTATGTCTTCTGGGAAATTCTGTGTTAAAAAATCCCCTACTTTACGCCATACCTTGTTTTTGAAGTTTGCCCTTATGGTACCCATCATTTTAAGTGTCGTGGCTTCTATGGGGTTTGCAGATTCTTTAAAGGTTCCTTTCTGCTGTATAAAGGACGGTGTTACGTACTGTTTTAAATAGTCCAAAACTTGCGTTGTAGCGTATTTCGGGTTACTGCGTACCAGGTTTATCTGGTCTTCTGTTAAAAATCCGTCTTCATAGCATTGTTCCATTATGGCCTTGTTCTGTTCGTGCCAGGCGTTTATTTGGGTTTTCATCTTGTTATATCTGTTCTCGCCCATTCTACGTCTTATATAGTTCAGCATCTCTTTAGATGTTTCGGGTGTATATCCCAAAGGCCTAGCTATTCTCTTATCTACTGTCTTTGGTACTCCGTTGTCGTCCAGTACCACTTCTTTGGAGTTGGCTATATTCTCGTGAAATACGTATTCTCCTATGTCTTCCCATGTAAAGCCGTCATCTCTTAGTATTTTAAATGTGTTATCTACCTGCTCTACATAGTTTGTTATCGGCCCAGACACGTAGTTAAGTTCCTCTAAAAAGTATACAGGATCATCCTCTGGGTTTATCTTCTTGCCTAGTCTCACGGCTTCACGGTGCTTGTTTATCATTGCCATATTCTTGTCTATTAAACTGTCAGCTATTATAAAGGATAGTTTCTTTTTCATTCTAAGTTTCTGGTGTATGTTCTCTGCGTATAGCCTTTCACCTTTTCTAAACATATCCTGTACTTCTTCAGACCGTCTTGCGTATTTTACCTCTTCGGGTGCCGTTAGCTGTTCTCTTAGCCATTTATATGCTTTCTCTACTTCCGGTTTACGGCCTAGTTCTTCATGCCATATTTCAAAGAATTTCGGTGCTATTTCTTTTACCTTTTCGGGTTCGTTTAAAAGGACGCTTATAGTATCTGCATAGAGTTCTTTAGCACTATATCTGTATTTAGTGTATTCAGGGTTCAGGTCTTCGTCAAATGGTGTCCAATACTGTGTCAAATTCTCCAGGTCAGTCTTTATTATCTCGTTGTTCAGGTCGTCTAATATGGTCTTTCTAAAGTTGGTTAATGTATATAGTCTTCCTAGTATGTTCCCACGTTTCATTAGGTGGTCTGGTAGCCAATCTACTAAATGCCCTATTTCATGTGCCAAAACCTTCTCTGGTAAGCCAGGCTTTTTAAAGATGTCTTTTCTTAGTGCTATTTTACCCTCTGTACCCATATAGTAAAAACGTCCTATTGCTTTACCCATATAGTTACGTATCTCCGGTACGCTTCCCATTAGGTCTTTAGCCATTCTTACTAGTTCTGGTAAGTTAGTTGTAGTGTTAATTACTACTTCAGGATCACGGCTAATAGGCTCTGCAAATGCTGTCCCAGATGGCGTTGTGCCCTTTTTAGTCATAGGCAAATTTGGTTTTTTGTCATCTGGTCGCATAGGCATTAAAACGCCTTTAAGTTTCTTGTCTACATACAGCATTACCGGTTCGTCTTTTTCAGTTGCTCTGATTTCCATATTAGGTAAATATTTCTTTAGCATTTTCACATAAGAAGGGCTTAAATTTACAAATTCTTTTCCTGTAGAATATATAGCCATTGGAGCAATATCACTTTTAAATCCTATAAATTCTAATGGTTTAGTCTGTTTATAAGTCTTCTTAGGGATTACCTGGTCGTAATTAGGTATATTTTCGTCAGCACTTCTTTCACTTTTAACAACTTCGTTTGCTCTTTTCTGTGCCTGTGCAAATGTCATATCGGTTGTTTTTTGCAGGTCTTTTGTAGCTTTTTTTAATCTATCACTCCAAAATTTGTTTCTTATAGTATTAGCTATATTCTCATCTATTATCATGTATCGGCCATCTGTTATATATTGTTTGTTTTTGTCTGAACCTAATGCTGTCCTGTTTTCCCATGTGCTAGTTTCTTTATGGGGTGATATTTTCTTATAAAAAGTCTCTTCATCAAATACTGAATAACCCCTGTATGATGAGGTGATTTCATTAAATTCAGATACTTTTAGTTCCTCTGGTTTTTTACCAAACGCTTCTACTGACATTTTTTCTAATAAAGGATCGTAATAATATGTCTTTTGAATTGTATTAGGTTTAACTACTTTGGTATCTTTAGGTGCTTTCTCTTGTGCCTTTAAGTTTTTTACCTTATTAGTATTCCATATAAATACAGATGAAGGATCTGATATATCGTCTGATTCAAATACTTTTATGCCATCATATCCTAATTTTTTTGCTGCCCTTACTATTGATGGTATGCCATCGTTCATGTGATAATCTATATATCCTTGCATGTTTTTGTCTTGTTCTGATATAGATTCATTTATTTCTTCTATCATTTTGGGTGTATTAGATTTATCCTGTAATGCAAGTTTCAATACCTTTACTGCTTCTGGGGTTTGTGCAGATACTATTTTCACATTACCTATATCATATTTGTCTACACCTTCTGCGTCTGGATCATAATATGTAGATGTTCCCTCTGTGCTAAAATATGCACCACCCTTTTCTATTTTGCCTCGCCTTACGGCTATTATTTGTGTATCGCTTACACCTTGTGCCTTGGGTGCTTGAGTTTTCTGTATTGATTCCTGTAGATTCTTAGCAAAAGCAAACGCTTCATCTGGAGTAGCAAAACTCTTTGTGCCTTGTGGATATTCGCCAGTAGGCTTTAGTCCTTTAGTTCCAAATCTAACTGCTACAAAATCTCCCTCATCTTTTACTGCTATACCATATTCTTCACTTTCAGCTATTATGGCTGTTCCGGTTTCGTCATAGGTATTCCTGGCATTATCTATATCCATGAGCCTTACTTTTTGTATCTCCTGTGCCTTGGTTTCTTTTCCCTGTAGTTTTTCGGCTTCTTTTATTACTGCCTTTGTGTGTGATTTTTTATTCTTTAGTACATGGCTTGCTAGTGTAGGTGTTTCTTTTAGGTCTTTTAATGATACTACTGGTTCGGTAGTGGGTTTAGCTGTCTTTAGGGCTTCTTCATGGGCTTTTCTTAGTAACTGTGCGTCTATTGCCTTATTTACTGCTTCCTGGGTGGCAGGGCTTAGTTCGCTTATTTCCTCTAATAGTACGGTTCTTTCATCTGCTAATTCCTGTACTTTTATAGGATCTTTAGCTATACTTCTTCCGTATTCTAGTGCTTCTCCTGTGTCCTTAAAACTTATATATTCTTTTTCTAGTTCTATACCTTTATCTGCTTCTGTTACTATTTCTCCGCCAGGTAGTCTTACACCTTCCCCGGGTTCCCTTGCTCCCGCTATTTCTGCACCTACTTTGGTATTTACCAGTCCTGGCAGTTCTTGGCTTACTGTATTTACGCTATCTTTTGCCATTGTCTGTATGGTTCCGCCTGCTATTCCCATTAGTACCGGTAATGAAAATGTTACCAAACCATTCAATGTTTCATCTGATACTTCCTTAAATATCTCTGGGGCTGTCATTTTCTTCAAATCCCCACCTTGTATTTCCTTGCTTATTTCACCGCCTATTATAGTAGAAAATCTCTGTGCCCCTTCTTCCATGCTCTCTTCTGCTAATACTTGTGCCTTACTCGCTACTACTTCACCGAATTTCCTTAATGCACTCTTTTTTACTTTATTCTTTACGGCGTTCCCTGCACCGCCAAACATCTTGAATATATTAGATATTTGTGAGTATTCCAGTAATCCGTTCACTGTTCCTACAGCCGTTGCCATATTCCCGGCTAGCTTGGGTTCTATTCCCATATCTATATATTCTTTGTATGCGTGGCCTGCTTCTAGTTTTGCTATGTTCTCTACCATACCGTGCATTGTACCTACTTTAAATCCTGCACCTGATGCGTATGGTATTAGTTCCGGTTGTCCCCCTACTGCTGCCGCCGTTCCGCCTGCTATCGCACCACCTATACCTCTCTTTACCCCTTTCAAATACGATCTAGTCCACATAGGTATCTGGCTTGCAAGTCCATTTATAGAGTTCTTAAAGAATTTAGATATTAAACCCCTGTTATTCTTCCATTTCAAATATTGTGTCTGCTGTTGGTTTAGTATGTTAGGATCGCTTTGCATTACCTTTTCTAGTTCCTCTGCCCTGTTGGGTTCACCAGATAATGCTTTGTAGTATTCTAGTCCCAAAGAGTAGTTAATATCACCCGTTTTGGCACTCTGTATGGCCTGGTATAATATACCCTTTGTATTGTACTTTTCTGCGTTCTTTATCTCTTGTCTCTGTTTAGGTGTGAATTTTATAGGTGATTTGAGATATTCTTCGTATGCAGGTTTTGTACTCTCTATTTCAGGGGTAATCTTAAATTCTTCTTTTTGCGGTGGTGTCCATTCTAGCTTGGGTGCTTCCTGGTCTTTCGGCCTGGCTAGTTTACTGGGTTGCATTTCAAGGTTGCTTTCCTTTGTCCCTTCGGTTTCCAGAAAACCCTTTGCCTTTTCATAATACTGCGTTACCTTAGATGGCTCTAGTTCTATGTCAGTTTCACGCATAGATTCCCTGGCTTTCAAAAAGTTCTGTGCTTTCTGAAAATATGCGTCAGGCTTGTTTGCACCCATTTTACTGTTTATCTTGCTTATATATTCATCTATTCTATTTGCCATATCTTTCCTGTATATATTTTAGGATAGTTTCTGCTCTTGGATCGCTCTTGTTTGTTAAGGCCCAGTCGTACATTTCCTTGTCTTCAGAGTCCATTACTACCTGTGTTTCTACAAGTCTCTCTTTTCCCAGCCCTAAAAATCCTCCTTTTTTCTTTCTTATTATTGTGCCTATTTCAGAAGATTTCAATGTGTTCCCAGGGTAATGTCTCTGGTGTGCTTTCTTTATCTCGGCTGCCGTATATTGTGCGTCTTTCAGGTACTTTTCTGCCAGCATTATATCGTCATCTGTTTTGTTCTCTTTTGCCATTAATGCTTCTGCCTGATCCATATTTATGTTATACTGTTTCTGTAGATATGCCACTTCTTCGTCTTTTAGCGTTCTATTCAGCTTGTCACGTTCTATACTAAGTTTGGTTTTCGTTATGTCGGTTTCGGTGTCCCTTGTACCCTCTGGTACAAAGCTCGCCTGCATTCCTTCCGGGGTTCTCTTTACGCTTTCGGTTTCCATACCGCTTGGGGGTTTCTTCATACCCCAGTCTGTTTTTAGACCTGATTCATTTCTCTTTAATACGTCCATTGCTGATAGTGCATCTTCTGTCCCGGGTACTCTGGGCTCTTCTACCTGCATCCTCTTTTTTATATCCTCTGTTTCCTTTTTTATCCATTCCTGTTTTTGTTTTATCTTTTCTATTTTGTCCTGTAAAAGAGAGTTGCTTATCTTACTTACTGCACTCTTCATAGACTCTAATCTACTCCACTGTTTCTTGGGTTGCCACATTGCTATATCTTGTACTACGTCATAAAACTTCTGCGGTCTTGCCATTATATCCTCCTTATATTACTGCTGCTATTACAGCCGGTGCTACTGCCTCTACGAAACTCCATAGCTGGTCTGCTAGTTCCGGCTTTCCGGCTTCTGCTAATTCTTTCGTAAGGGCTTTATATTCTTCCCAGTCTGCGTTGTCCCATGCCCTCTGTAGTCTTATATAAAAATCTTTTAATTTTACGTCATTTATCATATCTATAGCCTGGTCTCTTACTTTACGTTTATACATATCAAGCTGAAACTGTTGGTCGGCTTTTAGTTGTTCTTTGGCTGCTTCACTCTGGGCAAAGGTCATGCCTCTCTGTAGGGCTTGCCCCATCTGGGTGTTTATTCTGTCTACGTCGTTTTCAGCTAGTTCCAGTTGCATGGCAGTCTTCTTTGCACCAAATTCCATTGTCAGTCGGCCTACGTCTTTTATTTTGCCTGTATCAAAAGACCTTCCCATAGCACCCCATTCTTCACTTAGGTCTTTCATGGCCTGTTCGTATTGCGGTTGCATTATTGTGTCTACGGTCTCTTTGTAAGATGCTATCTTTTCAGGTGTTACTCTCTCTATTCCTTCGCCTCTTATTAGTCCACCTTTACCATCTTCACCGAATAAGATTTTCTCTATTTCCTGTTCCTGTTCGGTCATTTCGGGTTCGTATATGGCACCTTCTGGTTTTACTTCACCCATATATGGTATATCTATTTTTTCTATTACGTCCTCTACTGTGCCTACTTTTTCTTCGGCTGTTCTGGCAGCATAATCCCTTGCTTCTTTACTACCGCTTACCCATTCTTGCCAGTGCCCTACATCTGCTGTGTTTGCTCTTGGTAGCCAGTGTGTCTGCCATTCCTGTTCTGTTAATTCTCTACCTAAAAATTGATTATACCAGCTTTCTAAATCTGCTCTTTTATCTGCATATTCGGGTGCTGTTTCTTCTGTTACGCTTTCGTCTAGGTCTCGTAAATATTTATCCATTTCTTCTTGCGACGTTGCCATAATATCCTCCTATCTTAATTCCTCTAAGGGTTCTAAATGATATATGTATATTGCTTTCCAGTCATAATACTCGTTTGCGTTGTTGTTTCCTATTCCAAGCTGTATTGAATATCCCTTTATAGGCGGGAAATTACCTCTATCCCATATGTTAGATCCATCAGATTTATATAAGTATATGTCTTTATTCATAATTATATCACCGCTTGAAGCGTTTAATGTATAGCCCCAGCTTAAATTCCATTCACCGGAGTCGTCTGCATACGCATATACGCATGTATAGTCTTTCTCGTTAAATATGTTCTTGCCGTGCATTACAGGGCTATATACATAGGATTCATACGCATTATCTGTATCAGAGTACGTGTCGTCTACGTCTATTCTATATGTCCTTCCTGTCGTATTGTCACCTAAATATCCGTAATCTCTGAATGTTCCCATAGTATAAGGATATATATTAGTATAGACATTTTTAGTCCATGCAAAGTCCTGGTTACATACCCATACTACACCGTTCTTTGTCATACCCTCGGTTGTTACTGCTATCATATAGCGTGAGTTCTTTCCATCATCATATACCATAGCAGATACAGGGTTTGTGGCATCACTTTCGTACCAGTTTATTGTTACCTGGTCTATTTGTGGTGTAGCCCACACATCAGTTGTAGACATACTCGCAAACCATAGTATATACGGTGTAGACGTAGTATTTATTTCATATTCCGGGGTTACAGCTACAAGACTATTCGTACTAGTTCCACCGGAGTAAGTTGATACACTTACAAACCAGTCTATATCGGTTCCAGTAGGTTTATTTGTTTCCGCTTCAAATGTACCCCAAGATTTTATAAAGTCGCCTGCGTCTTTTTCGTCCGATTGATATTGTCCAGATGTATAATACATAGACATATCTCCATACATACGATATGCAGCCTCTGTACCACTTATTGTCCCAGTACCAGACCAAAAATAATATTCTGGACTAGTTACGGTAGATTTTACAACAAGATAATATGTTGTTCCAGCAGTTATTGATAAATTCCAATCATAAAAATCTGCTAATACACCAAAATTAGCAATATTACCACAAGGATTTCCTTCTGTGGGTGGAGCCGGTAATTCGTTGCTTAAATCTAATGTTGTACCATCTATAGATTGTGAAGCTATCAATACATTATCAGCATCTTCTAATTGTACTACTATATCTTCTGTTCGGTCGCTAGATTCAGCCATTGCTAGCGTTATTGTTGATAAACGCAAAATAGTAAAAGTAGATAACACTATGGTTGTTTTTCTTTCGTTATTTTGTACTGCTATGTTTTCAGAAAGACATCCATATGGACTAATTCTTCTCAAAGAATCATATACAGTATATGAAGACATCACAATGCTTCCGGGTGTCGTGGTTGTGTCTATGTTTACCCCTTGCCCTTCTCCAAAGTCCAGAGATGTTGTTTTAGTCCAATACGATTTACTGGGTTTCAGTTGTGCCAGGTCTTTTAGTTCACCGCTTATGTTTCGTGATACTATGTTATATTCTACGTCAGAGTCAGAGGTGGTTTTCATATGCACTACACCTTTATGGCTTAAAAACTGTATACCACTATTGAATATCTTTATACTTGTGTCATATAGTGCCCCTAGTTCACTTGTTACCATTCTTACAAAAAAGTCGCTTGTTTTAGTTGAGCCGTATACATATTTCCATATAGTCGCCCAGATTGAGTAGTTCTTAAATACATATAATATTCCGTTATGTACTATCTGGCCTGTTATTATGTCACCGTCATTCTCTCCTACATATGTAGAGTCAAAGAACGTATTAAATATCTCGTTACGTGCGTTTGAATAATACAGTCTGCTCCTGTAGTCAGCTACACCGCTTCCCCAGAGCCTTTCCTCGTATACGTCTATATATCTAAATTTAGGGAAAGTAGATGAGCTTATTACTACCCCGTCTTTAAAGAAATATACGTCATTATATCCGTTTGTTATTATTGTGAAGTCGCCAAAGGTCGTAAAGTCAGGCAAATAGTTAGCGTTTAGAGTTGATATTAATACCGTCCAGTTACCATCACCTGTGGTATAGGACATTGTTGTTCCCTTTACTTTTAGTAAATACCTGTCACCATCTGATTCCCAGTGGTCGTGATAGCCCAATACGTTACCGCTAGATGTCTGTACGTTATCGTAGTTTATTACTCCACGCCTTTTGTTTACCCCACCCGTTTCGTCTATATGTGCGTTCAGTATCTTGGGTGCATATCCCTGGGGCACCATATCAGCTTCTACGTCGTTCTTTATACCTTTATATGGCGGTGTAAATGCTTCCGGTACCTCTTGGTATTGTCCGTATAATGGTAAAGCAAATAATATCAGTAATATAAGTTTTTTCATTAGTTTATTAAAGTTACCGACATAAAGGTTAAACTTGAACCCCCGTCTATGTCACTCGTCCCAGCTCCGTCATTATGATATGTATATAATTCTATGTATTGTCCTGCAACTGCATATACCAAATCACTAACTTGCACACCTATTTGGTCTGTATTATTTGCTGTATGCCCTCCAGCAGAGGAATACGCCGAACCATTCACATAAATCAAGGCATAATACGTTTTATCTGCCACTATATTTATATATCTTATAGAGGCATTTACTTGATAATATCCGTTTACCGGAGCCACAAACCTATAATTGCTTGTATCAAAATCAGCATTTAAGTCAAAATTCTCTACGTTAATATTTACCTTAACTAACGTTGTATTCGCTATGTTTTCCTGATCGGCACTTAAATACGCCCTCGCACAGGATTGTGCGTTTTGTGTTACTATTCCGTCATTGTTTACGTATATGCCGTCATTCCCGCCATCTTCCAGTAATTTAAGTCCATTACTATCCCTTGCATGTATTTCCTTATACGATATGGTAGAATACTCTAAATCATATAACCTACTTTCTGTTGAGTCAGTAGATGTGTTTACGTCATTCTGCCAACCTTCCAAAGTGTCCAGTCTTGTTTCACAGCTTCCGGTAGACGTTGCTATTTCGTCAGGATCTACGTAAGGCGTTTCAAATGTTACCGCATATGATATACTTGGTATTAATAATATTAGTAGCCATTTCATTTATGCCTCACACTAGTGATGCCCTTATAATAAAAAATGCCATACTTAATATGCTCACTATTATTACGCTTAAAGCCCATTTTAAATAGCTTAAACTTTGTGAGTTGAGCTTGCCTTTAGGACATCCGTCTTTTACTATGTCCTCTACCTTAGTGTGCATATCTGTAACTTTGCTCTGGATTATCCCTACACTTACAAGTAATTGGTTCTCTTGTTCTTGGTTCATAGCTTCCCTAACATTAGTAAGATTATAAACGCCATAAAGTTAAATACCTGTGCCGGTATATATACATAAATGAAAAACTTTGCCATTAGATTCATTGCAAGTTTCACTCTACTCTCCTTTTGGCGTAGATTCTATAACATCATAATCTTTAGGTATAGAATTAAATGTTGTGCCTTCCCATGTCTGATATTCGCCAAATCTGTTTTTCTTTGTAACCACGTTACCAGATGATAATTTTGTTATATACTTATTATCATTTAGAAACTTGAATACGTTTCTTTCGTCAATGACTTGAGGGGTAATCCAAACAATAGCATATTTACCGTTTTCTGAAAAATCTAGTCTGGTTAGTCTAAAGGGTTGTCCCTTTGCTTTAGTTATATTTCCGGCACCATAATTTGCTAAATCCTTAACGTCATACGGGCCATGTGAAAATATATCCAAGTCAATTAAATAAGTGTACATTTCCTGTGCAGAACATATTGAAATAAACAGTAACAGAAAAATAAGTGTTTTTCTCATCTTATGTATTTTCCTTTTGTAGTATTGTAATTATCTGCTATTTCGCCCTCTGTAAGTATTCTTGTGTATATTATGCACTCATCCAATACACCCTTAAAACTATGGTCTGACGGATTACCGCCCGAGTGCCCTATGCGAAACTCTTGGTTTATCGCTGTAGTATCGGTTGTTACCGCTGCCGCCGTCGCTACAAGTTTATCGTTTTTATATAGCTTAGCGCATCCGCCTAAGCCCCACGTAACAGTCCACATACTCCATTTATCTTTGTCCCATAGGTCTGCCGTCATAGCGAGTACAGCTCTCTGTTCCGCACCCTGATTCCATCCGCAGTAAAAATTATTGTCGGTATATTTATAAGCTACAAAATATTTTCCGGATGTCTCTGTTCCCCATAAAAAGTAACCCCCAGAGTCATAGGTGTCGGCTGGTTTCGCCCATATACTTATCGTACCGCTTGAAAGTCCCAGCTCGTTAGTCATCCCACAATCCACATGAGTTTCTTCCAGTCCGTCTACCAGATATACGCCTTTATCAAATTTGCCATCTACCCACGCTATTACTCCTTCCAATGTTCCATAGTCGCCATTACCAATACATTCTTTTATTTCTGTTCCTGTACCTTCGTTAAATCGCCACATGGCGTAAATATCCTGTGCCTTGCTGTTACCACTTCTGCCATAACATAACTGATTTAATATCAGCACAATAAAAATCAATAGTATTTTTTTCATATACCTATCCCTATTCGTATATTAAGTTTACTCCTGCACCTACTTGTAAATCCCCTCCTGCCGTAGATACAGAGTTTACAAACAAACCAATATATGTATTCACTGCTGTGGTTGAGGATATTGATATAGGATCGCTTTTTACAGTATTTGCACCTAATGTTACAAGGGATAACTGAGTCCATACCGGAGGATCTAATGTGTTCGTTCCGGTAGATGTCATTACCTCAAATTCTACTGCCGCTACTGTACCTGCGTAAAGTGAAAATGCCTGTAGTTGCTTAATATCCCATGCTTCCTCTACAAATACCATATCTATCGGGGTAGTAGTAGATTTATATATATCTGATATAAACCCGCCTAACTTTAGAGTAGAACTGCTACTGCCACTAGCACTTATTCCTGTTAGATTAGAACCGTCACCATAGTATGCGTTTGCTGTTACATCTCCTGCTATATCCAAGTTACCGTTAGAAGCTGTATTGGTTGAGGTGTAGGCTGTGTCAGGATGATAGGATATGTCCCCATTGGGTGCTATTTTTATACGAGTTACAGGATCTTGAGTGCCATCGGTAGACGTTCTAAGCAATAAAGCAGTCGGCATATCGTCGCTACCCGGAGTGCCATCCACTACCGCCCTTATTTGTGCGCCGATTGCCGCATCCGTTCCGTCCCATCCCGCAATTTCAATTTGTCCTAAGACCATACCGTCTGTAACTAACGCCGGAGAGGCGTGCGTGCCGCTTGCCCTTACTATGACAAAAGTAGGACTATGCGAGGACGATGCTCTATCCATATACGCTACATATCTATTAGCCGTATCATTTCCATGAATTGACAAATCAAATGTTTTTACTGTACCATTTACGGTCATTGTTTGATGAGTATCATCCCCTATATCTAAAGATTTTACTGTTGTTGAACCGGAAAATGTACCATAGGATGCCGTTAATTCATCTACTGTTAGGTCGTCCATGGTATAGTCGCCGAATAAATCTCCGCCAGTGGAATTAAATGTAGAGGTATAAGACTTATAAGGAAATATCCTTACGTGTGGATCGTCTGTTACTATCAGTCTCGCCTCACCGTCAGCCGTAAATCCTATCTGGTCTGAAGTTACCCGGTATATGCCTGTGTTATCGTCATCAGTAAATGTTATACTAGGATCTGTTGCTGTACCGTTAGCAAAATACCCTAATCCGCTTATTGTAATGTTTGTAAACGTCGGTGTTAGCGGATTAATATAAGGATTCTGTGTGTCTAATCCCCACGCTGTAACCGTACATACTCCTACTAATAGAATTATTAGATACTTTTTCATGTTGTTCCTCCGTTATGGTAGTAAGTCTTCGCTCTTTCCTGCGGGTTCTTTTCTAAGTTCAAAAAGTGATATGGTAGTAGATGATACAGGACAAAGCCCATATATAGGACTGTCGTTGCGTTCATCTATTATTACCGATTCTCCTGGTTCAAGTAAATATCCTGTACTCATATATCCGTTTGCTTGGCTTACGCCTGTTACTACTGCAGTAGATATTACTACAGACGTATCTATAAACAGATTATATCCGTCACTCCAGTTCTTTATAATAACCTTGTTCAGCATATACTTGGCAGCCGCAGATGATATTATTACCTGCCCTACGCCTTCGTTATATCCGATAAATTTACTCTTGGCATCCGCCCATTTCCCGCCTTCCTGTGCCACAGATAAAGGCTCTACTGCACTTGCTACGCTTGCTACTAACATCATTAAGATTACTAATACCTTTTTCATTTACTTCCTCCTTATTTATTCCTTGTTCCGTCGTATTCCTCTGCTATCAGTCCACCCCGATAACTAGAGTTTTTTGGTACCTCTATAGACATCATTACTACACCTTCCCTATATAGCTTATAGTAGTCACTGGCTTCACTTGTCCTTTTCTGGTCTCGTTTACACCACGCTACTGTTCCATATATTATAAGATGATGGTATGGCTCCAGGTATTCTACACCGTTAAATGGTACAGATGTGTCTCCTGATAGGTCAGGGGTTTTCATTATATATCGTATTCTTAAAAAGTTCGTTCCGGTATGGCTTACGTTAGGTGAGGGATCTATTCCTATTACTACGTTCTTAGATGTATACCGTATATAGTATTTCTCTGGTTCCTGGCCCGCATCATCTTCCCAGTATTCGTCCTCTGCAAATAAGGACTCTAATGTAGTGGGTTGCAGTATCTCGTAATATGTCGTGCCCCGTGTGGTTGATTGGTATATAGACGCTTCCTGCATAGCCAAAAAGTCGTCTGGCAGGTCGTATTCTACCTGGGTTGAGATGGTAGTTATATATCCTTCCCTGTGGGTTACTCCGCTTTTTCTGCATACGTCCTTGTGAAATATCTCTATTCTTGTATTCAGTTGGTCGTCAGTCCAACGGACTTTGTTTGCGTCTATGTCACCGTTAGAGTCTGTTATATAGTCGTTTGTTAAAAGTCTTACCTCTTCACGTATTTCACTTAATGTCAGAGCAAATACATTTGTGGCTAAACCTAATACTAATAGTATTGTTAGTTTTTTCATAGTATAATTCCATTAGGGGAACAAGAAGCTCTCTGGGTTATCTATATATTTGGTGAGTCTTGTCCCCCTGTTTATTTACCATCCAGTTGGTGTCGAGCTGCCGTCTACCGCCTGTACAAATTCTCCTGCTCCAGTACCGCTAGATACTACTATAGCGTTATTGGTAGAGTCAAAGTAAATCTCTCCAGCCCTTGAAGGTGTAACGGCTTTAAGTTCATCTTCCGTTCCTTCAGGTATGCAAAGTCCACCGTCAAGATTACCATATCCTCTCTCAAACCAGAATCCATACAACAGTTGAAGTTCCAGATAGTCATACTGATCCAGTATAACTTCATCTGCTGAAAGGTTTACCAGCGTTCCAGCCAGGTCGTCAGTACCTTGTATAGTCAGTGAATGAGTGCTGAAATTTACAAGAGTTATCTTCGTTCCTGATGTAAAACTGGTAGTGCTTATTAAAGGCTCGGCTTCTGATTCAATATCAGATGTCATTGTAAGCAACATTACTCTGTCCGTAGGTACGATTGCTGTTCCGGTTGCAGATATTACCTGCGTTCCAGATGCTTCTATCAGTAATCCGTCTAAAGTCATGTTTCCTGTTAAACTTACAGATTCACCTATCGCATCAATATAAGCCGTTCCATCAATATACAAATCTTCCCACTCAAGCGAACTTGAACCTAAATCATAGGTTCCGTCTGCATGAGGGAGTACATCAGCTCTGCGGTGAGATCCTGCTGCAAAGCAATTCACAGCCATTAACATAATTAATGGGAGTATCATTTTCTTCATTATCTATCGCCTCCTTCATTTAGGAGTTACCCTTCTCCTTTTCTTGTATGCTTCATCCCTTTCTGCTTTTTCTTTTAAACGTTCTTCTTTTGTTTTTTCAATCTTCTTCAGGTCTGCTTTTTCAACCAATTCTAAATCGTCCTCGGTAAGAAAGTATTTCTCTACTTCTTTCTTGTCCTTGTTAAATTTGTACGCATCACTTACATACTTTAACGGATTGGTTATTATTTCTTTCAATTCCACCGTTCCTTCAAGTACATAAATTTTGTTGTTTGGTATCATCAGCCTCTTGTCAGAAGTGTCTTTTACGTTCTGTACTTCAACGCATACAAAGCCATTCTTCTGTAACTTGTCAGCCAACTTAGACCTTCTGGTACATATTACTACTTTCTTCTGCTTTCCCTGTTCAGACATAAACTTTTGCCTCCTTCCTTAATCGGACTAGTTCCTCGTCATTATCTATGTAACTACACTCTTTTAAGACCTTGTTCTTTATGGCTTCCATTTGCGGGCCACTCAATCTTTCGTGTACTCCCCACAATGTATACTTAGGATAAGGCCTCTTCTTAGTGGTAGTCGTAGCTAACAACTCAAAACCTTTGTTTTTGATTAGATACTCTGCCAGCTCCCTGTCAAAAGTCTTATATATCCTCTTCCTATATGTCCTTACTTCACCGTGACTACATCTGGTTACGTAAGGTTTCCTAAGAAAATCCGTATATGCTCTGTTGTTAAACTGGTCAAACATATTTCCCCCTACTCATTGTCGGCATTCTCGTAAGAAAAAGATCGGCCTAAAGCATTAAGAAAATCTTTCAGCTTTTTGCCCCACCTTCGTTCTTCCGGCCATTTCTCCCGTCTTCGGCCTCGGTGCGTAGCATACCATTTACCCTCTACCTTCATACAGTTAGGGTATTTACGGTCTTCTACTTCATCTTTGGCTATCAGTCCAAATCTGGGCTTGCGTGAATGTCTTATCATATTATAAGGGGGCAACGCCAGGGTAAACGTCACCCCCAGTCTCCTAGTTTACGAAGTTGAGAATTTTGATCCCGTGAAGAATCTCCAGTTATGGAAACAGCAACCTATAGACCACTCAATCGTGGCACAATATGTCCTGTTACGTTCATCCTCAAAGAAATTCAGTTTCGGCTCTAAACCCATAAGTGCGTAAACACCTTTTTTCTTGCAACCGAAGAAATACGCATCTGTATCGGTAAGGAAATCCCACCTTACAGGCTGTACGTAGTTATTCAGTACGTTGGTGTCGTTATCGTCACTTCCGGGAATATTCACTGATTCCAAAAGTCTACGGATTGTAAATTCAAGCTGTTGAGGATAAAGGACGTAGTTCATTCTAATAGAAATCACTTCGTCGTTTTCATCCCTGTTGTTTGTTCCCTGTGCAAGATTCAAGATTGTTTCAAAGTTGTCTGCGGTCGCTTCAAGTGCGTGACCGTTATAATATGTCCCTCCACCCTTAGAAGAACGGGTATTATTAGACAAATTGAACAAAGGCTCTGCATCATACAGTACGTCTCCGCTAGAGTCTGTTACAGCACCAGATTCCGGTGTACCATTGAAATACCTGTGTCCAGCAGTCTTTCCGCCTTCATTGAAGAAAGTCGCAAAGAATGTGTTACGGGTAGTTTTAAGGCTTCCACCCCAAATCCTGGCCTGTTCTTTTGTGATGTCTTTGATTTTCTGGTGATAGTTTACCGTGTTCTTGGACACTTCTATCATGTCCGTGAAAGTAAACATACGAGAATATACCGTATATCCTTCTGTCGGTGTCCTGGGGGAGAAACCCTCTGATTCTGCTGTTTCCCTCATTGTACCCAATCCAACTACTGAAGTCGTCTGGAAATATTCTCTTGATTCCTTTTTAACTTCCATTATGTCTCTCCAAGGTTCAGGAGTAAGATCATAATTTTCTGCATCCCACATATATCCGTAATTCTCGTCTATCATCCCTTTTGTGAAGTTCTGTGTAAGTCCGATTGCAAAATGGACTGCACCTATTCTTGCCATGAATGACATGAGAATCTCATATAATCCATCTAAAAGCATTTTTTTAAACATTGTAAATTCACCTCCGTTTTAATTCGCTATTACGCAAGTCCTTTAGCACAAATTACGCTTGCTGTAGTTCCCGTTATATTCCTTCTCGTTATCACTGTGTTGTTAGCAGAATCAGCTTCATAAGCTCTGAAGTCTACTATCTGCAATATGTCGTATGTACTGGCATCAAGGTCAGCATACTGCACATTACTTGTTACCACTATATCACAGCTTTCCCACAATACGTCCAGAAGATCCGCTGCAGACTGTGCTGCATCTATAGGCATTTCATAGATTGTGTCTAATGAAATATCTACATTAATCTTCGTTACTTCGTCTGTAGAGCTGGTTGTAATAGCACCACACATTGCCCATCCGTTTATATTAGTAGTAGTCGCTCCGCATACCACCACTCTTCCAGCATCAGCATCGTTTGATACCCATTTTCCACCGCTATTAGTGAATACTTCGCTTGCACCCGTAGGTACGTTTATCACTATAGGATTTCCTGCTATCAAACCAAATACTAATGGTCTTTTGTGTAATTCTGATGTCTTTCCCATTATTTGCTCACCTCCATTTTGTCTCTCTAATCACCTGCACCCTTTGCGGTTATTACGCTTGCCGTAGTTCCTGTTATATTTCTTCTCACTATCACAGTGTTATTAGCAGAATCAGACAAATATGCTCTAAAGTCTACTATCTGTAATACGTCAGTTGAGCTTGCGTCAAGATCCGCATACTGGTACGTGTCTACAGCTATATCACAGCTTTCCCACAGTAAATCAAGCAAATCAGCAGCAGATTGTGCTGCGTCTATCGGCATTTCGTAAAGTGTATTTAGTGAAATGTCTATATCTATCTTTGTTGCTTCCTCTGTAGCAGAGCATGTTTTATCGCCTACCATCGCCCATCCGTCTATGACAGCGGCACTTGCCCCTGCCGAAATTACCCTTCCGGCATCAGCGTCGTGTGTAACCCATTTACCACTAAGGTTATAAAACACTTCATCTGCTCCTGTAGGAACATTTATCACTATAGGCGTTCCAGCTACTAATCCAAAAACAAGTGGCCTTTTGTGTGACTCTGAAGTTTTTGCCATTATGTACTCACCTCCGCTTATTTCTTAGATTTCCCAAACCTCTTTTCGTAAAGGTCATATATCTCTTCTGGAGTATGGTCTAAGTCAAGATCCATCTCTTTAGCCCATGTTTTCATCTCTGATGTCAATGTAGTTCTTTTAGCTGGTTTTTCGGGTGCTTTAGGCTTTATTGTTGTTGTTCGGCTCTGTGGCACCTTCTTCAGTACTTCTGGCACTTCCGCCTCGGGCTCTTTAGGTTTTCGGATTATGTCAAAAGCTACGTCTTTCACTACCAGCTCAACTGCACGTAAACTCTTTAAAGAGTCTGTCTTTTTTAGATGTTTTCTTACGTTCTTTTCAAGCTCGGTTCTATGTAATTCTAGTTCCGGGTACCTGTCAATTACGTCATCTAAATTGGACTGGAATTTCCTTTCCGCATATTCTCGTTCTTGTTCGTATTGGCTTATTCCCTCTCGCACTTTACGGTCAATAGCAGCCAGTGTCCTTCTATCCGAACCTTCTTTAGCCTCACGGTCAGCCCAATACTTTTCAGCATTTTCGCTTTCGTCGTTAGGATCATAAGATACAGATTGGGGCACTGGAGAAATGTCCTTTTCCTCTTCAAGTCTACGAATTTTCTTACGCAATCTTTCCATTTCCAGTTCACGGTTCTTTTCAGGTACTTTCGGTGTCTCTTTGGGTGTTTCAGGTGTCTCGGGCTCTTCTGGTGTCTCTACTGTTTCCTTTTCTACCGGTTCCTGGTTTTCTGGTGTTTCATTGTTCTTGATTGCTTCGTCCATTTGCTTCCTCCTTAGTTTTATTACGCCAGTTCTCTACGCCCACTGGGAAGGGGTACTAAGAGAGTTCCCTGTAATTCAAAGAACTATCTTGACTTTATTTTTTTATATCTTTCTACTGATATACCTAATTCCTCTGCCTTTTGTCTTTCGGGTTTTTTGTTAAGTACGTCACCCTCTTTTATTTCTATTACGTATGTCTTTTCGTCTTTCAGCTTTTCAGGATGCTCGTTATAGTCTACTTCACCTTCGGGTTGCATTGGCATTGTTACCTTTGCTACCCTGCCCTTAAATGTTACCTCTATATCGTCGTTCTCGTTAAAATCGCCTACTTCTTCAAAGTTCTGGTTGCTTATTGTTATGAAATACGCTTTACCGTTCTTTCCTGTAATGTCTTGCATTATTCCCCCCTGTAATATCCTTCTTTTCTTATCTGGTTCTGTCTGTCTATATTTTGTTTATATTCTTCAAGTTTACTTGTGTATGTTTCTGGTGCGTCCAGTATTAGTCTGGCCTGATGGATTCTACCTGATATAAACGCTGCATCTAATGCACTCTTTCTCGGATCTCTTGTGTCCGTACCTACTATTACAAGTTCATCCTTACATAGGTTTATGCTAAATTCAATTAACTTTTTGAAAGGTTCATATCTTTTATCAAGGAGCATCTCTCCGGCCATTTTTGCCATCTCTTTTATAGACTGCTCTTCTGCTATGGCTTCTTCTTCGTGTTTCTTTTTCTGTTCTTCCTGTTTCTTGTGATACTGTCTTTTCTTGTTCATAAATCCCCCTGTTTAGCCCTTTCTATACCTTCCCTTACCTCTGCCACCGCCTCGGCCATGTCCCGGCCCGCCACGTCTACATCCACCCCTGTTACGGTTCCTTCTGCGTCTGCCTCTTCCACATCCTCTTCCAAATCCAAACATATATCACCTCGCATATCTTAATGATTTTATTATCATGTCCCTGTTACCTATACATCTTAATTCGCCTGCTGTCAGTATGAATATGTCGTCTTCGTACAAGTACATTGTATATCTGTGCAAATTTATTGGACAAAACTGGTTAAATAACGTCTCGTTAAATTTAGGGTTATCAGTTTCAAATTCTGCCAGACCTACTTTTCTTGCCAGCTCTATTAATTCAAATACCTTATCTCGCATTCCCGCCCTCCGGAGTCATTTCTTCTGGTAGACCTTCTACTCCTGTTTCCTGTATTTCAGGTGATTTCAGTCGTTTCGTTATCTCGTCCATTGGCTCCTTCGGTGTACCCATCCCTTCGCCTTCTTCCGGGAAAAACTCATCTATATAGTTAGGCCATTCACCCTGTGCCCCTCTCAAGAATAGCTGTCCTAGTCTGTTCATCTTTTTAGGATCTTTGCCGAGTATTGAACCCCATATCTTCAGCATTGTCGCCATAGTGCTTGTGTCTATGTCGTGCTGTAGGGCTTTGTTTATTGTTAAAGGACTGTTATTAGCTTCATATTCACAAGGTGTGAATAAGTCCTCTTCGCTTATTTCAAATGTCTTGCCGTCTATTGTCATTTTCTCTATTTTATCTTCTGTACTAAATTCATAAAACTGTTGATAGAGTTTATCTATCATTTCAAATAATTGTTCGTTCTTACGGTGTACGCTTCTTATTACTCTGCCTATATGTGAGTTTGTTTCCTGTAATAAGGCCAAGGTCTTACTTGCCGGTGCGTTAGGATCTATTTTAGACTCGCCACCGCTTGCATAGTCCGATACCTGGGTTGTAAGGCTACCTTCACGCATTAACATTTCAATAAACTTAAAGTTTTCAGCAGAGCTTGCATGTATAGGGAAATGCTTTACATTCTCGGCCTTTTTTACCCACCATATCATTGCCGGGCCAAACTTCTGTATTACTTTGTCAGGGTTCTGCGGATCGCCTACGGCTGCAAAACTCGGTGCGTTCTTCCATAAGGCCGTATCTGCTGAAGTGTTCCAAAAATCGTTCAGGGCTTTTATTACATGTCTAAGTTCCCACCAGAGTCCGTCACCATATATACTGTCTTTACGCTTTTCATATGAATAGTCTATATAGTCCAGCATACCGTGTGCGTATACGTATGTCTTGGATTCTATCATACGGTCTTCTACTCTTAGATATGTCATAATAGTCCATCTTGCACCTTTACCATCATAATCATATTTATATCTGGCTTCTACGGCTTCATATACCCTGTCTAAATATTCGTCGTTTTCACCGTATTTCTCTTTAAGCTCTTCTAAGACCTCTTTATCGTATTTGCCTTCTCTTACGCCCTCTTCTATATCGTGATAGCCTAAAAGGATTATTTCCGGTACTATACGGTTCTCTTCCAATTCTGTTATGTTAGGTTTAACGTAAAGCTGTTTTATAGGTACATAGCTCACTCTCGCCCTGTCCCAGACTATCTTAATCTTGTTAGTAAATATCTTTACCGACTCCCCGGACTGAAGTTTACCTAATGCCTTTAAATATGCGTCGCCTTGCTGTTCACCGTATTCTTCTATAAATTCTTCTATCTGTTCAGAGCTCCAGAGTTCTATTTCATCTCTCGGTTCTACCCTTGTGTCCCAATAGCCCTTTACAAACCCTGTACCTTTAACGTACATATCGTCATAGGCCATCATTAAAGGCTCTTCAATCTTTACTCTCTTTATTAGGGTTGCATTAAGCCATTTTTCCTTGTTCTGTAATTTTTTCTCTATATCCTTGTTACCGGAGTCTTTCGGTCTAGGTTTACATAAAACTAACGGATTAGTAAATACTACCTGGTTAGTCTTGGTAAGTAATACCTTCTTTTTCTGCTTTACCAGGCCTATATTAAAATTACTGCATAATTCAAAGGGGAAGTCTTTATATGGCATTATGCCGTCTTGGTCGTCATCAGCATCTTCCCACTTCTTTTCTATAAAGTCCTCTTTTCTTAATGACTCTACATCACCTATCCAGGCCTCTATATCACGTATTATTAGTGATTCCTTTTCTTGAGTGAGTTTTATCTTTTTCCCCAAGGGACTGCTATCTTCACCGCAAATACCTAAGACTACTGCTTTATTATCAATGTTTTTCATATATTGTCCTTGATTACCTGCCTATCAGTTTATTTCATTATATAATCATATTTGTTTATTTAGTGCCATAAGTCTATTTTATATAAGACTGTGAAATTGTCATTTTCTGAATATCTTGTTCATTTTAGGGTTCTTCTTTATATTCTGCAATATATCGTCACTTCTCGGTACCATTATCTTCGGCGTGTTCTCCATTGTATATGCTGCTCTCTTTGATATATAACTGCTTGCATCTAAAAAGCCCTGCATTATACATGTATCTGCATATGTCTGCGGTCTAGCTAAAAATTCTACCCTGTAAGGAAATACATCTTTTTTTATCTTAACGTGTAATTCTATGTATTCATCTGCTTTCTTTTCTGGTTCTACGTCCGTTTTCTTCTCTGCTTCATACTTCTCTTTTTCTTCCATTATTCCCCCTGTTTATGTAAAAGTTTACTTTAACTTTATTTTAGCTAAGTGTAATATATTGTCTATTACTGATTTAGCTTTTGCTTTCACTCTTATACGTTTTAATCGTTTTATCTTGTTCATTTCCTAGTGCCCTAAATACTTCCCCGTATTCTTTCATTGCACGCTTTATTACCTTGCGTATACGTTTTTTGTCTTTTTCCGTTAGTTTATTCATGTTTAATATATACGTCCCTTGGCGGTTTACTATACATTGGAGTGAATACCTGTCTTTTATCCGCTCTAACGCTTGTTTCTGCGTAATCTATCCAATATAAGCCCATTATTAAACAGTCTGCTCTATCCGGGCTACGTCCTAACCTCTTTGCTTCCTTTATATCTTCCTTGGCTTCTATTTTAAGTTTCCCGTTCCGGAATGTATATTTAATTGCACTTAATTGCTCAAATAGTTCTTTTTCAACGTCTAAATATACTTTGTTCTCTTTTATCTTATCTGCTACACGATCATATGCTAATGCTCTTAAATTCAGATATTGCTTCTTTACGTCTTCCTGGTCTTCTTCTATTTCAAAGTTCCTTGAAGCCCCGTTAAACTCTATTACGTTTATTCCTGTCATTTCACGGAGTCTATCTACCACTCCGGCCCCTATACCTATACTGTCTATTATTATATCGCTTGCCTTGTGCTTATGTGCCATATACAGACATCTGCTAGCTGTCTGCATAAGGTCTTGGCCTCTTATATATATATGGTCTAGTATATAGTTGTTCTTTATTACATATATAACGGTTTCATCATCTCCGAACCTTGCGGGATCACATGACACTATTATCCTATTACCGATATATTCCTCTTTAGGCACGTTTACGCTCATTTCAAGGTATTTACCTGGTATAAGATAATCACTGATATTATCCTCATCATCACTATTAAGGACAAATCTGTTATATATAGCGGGTTTCTTATCTTTCATTAACTCCCAGGTTCTGAATGTGTCTTCTGGGATTACGTCTCTATTATCGTAACTTGTCGCTGTTATATAGTCTATTAGGTTCTCATTGGTCTGGGGATCTATTAATCCCTCTATTCCGAGCTTATATATCCAATTATGCCCATTAGCGTTAGCTAATAATATACCCTGCCTAGATGAGTCCTTACGCCTTAATCGTCCCATTAATAGATAGAATACGTTATCAGTCTCTAGCTCTTCGGCCTGTTCTATCATGAACGCCCCTAGATTAATGTTCTGTAAGTTCTTCTCGCTAAGCTCTTCCAGGTGTCTGAACATTATTATACTGCCATTAGCGAATTTTACCTCTCTAGAGCTATCCGGGGCCATCCCCGTATATGTAGTAAAGTCCTTGATTGTACTGTCTCTTAGATCAGTGTATTCAGCCCTACATATCATTATTAGGTTGTTCGGGTAGTTCTTAGCTAGATTAAAGCATTTCAATATACCAAAGAGCGTTTTTCCTGTACCCCAGGCCGATTTAATGATAACAAACTTCTTTTTGCTTTCAAGTACACGTTCCTGGAATGCTTTACATTTAATTTCCATTGATTTACCCTGTTATATACTATATATTACCTATATATACGCTGTTTTACGTGTTTATTTGCTTGTTTTATTGTACTAGTGTTATAGTATTATATTGGCTTAGTACTTATATATATTAATGAGCTTACTCTCTTATATACCTATATATGTGTTATTTAGTGTCTTCTATATAGTTTAATACTCTATTAGGGTGTTTCTCTAGTTTCTGGGCCTCTTCCTGTTCTAGTTCGTGCAGTCTTTCCCTGTATTGCTCTATTTTCGGCTTGTCTTCCTTATTAGCTTTTATTATTACGATCGGTTCATGTGCGTTTATATCGGCCTCTAGCTTACTAGGTAACATCTTAGCTACTATTTTGTAGAAGTCCCCCGGGTTAGTCTTAGCCCATTGTTCCAGGTTATACCTTGCCCCCGGATCCTTGGCCTGTAATAGATTGAACACTTTTAAAAAGCTGTCTTTCAGATTGGTAAATTTATTCCTTGCCCCTTTCGGTCGGCCTTTAAGTTTCATTGTTTATCCTTAATATAAAAAAAGCGTATAAAAAATATACCCCGGTTTCCCTGGTCATATCCCTTATACGCTTGTCTTATCCTTACATATAATAACAGATATACCTTATTCTGTCAAGAGGGTAAACCTTAAATTTATGTTAAATATGTGTATTGTTTTGCAATACTATAATATTTTATTTTTAGTCTGTTTTCTTTTTTCCGAGGAGAAAATGAGAAAAAATCTTTTTTTATTTAGCTATTGACAAATCCATGAATGTATGTTATAATGTAGTACAATAACATTTCAAAACTGGTGAGGGGGTAAAATGGAACACACAAAATTAAAAAAGGTAGCTTCGTGGCATGATGATGAGATTTTACAAAATGAATTGGAGTACATCAGGGAACAAGTAAAGGAACAAGGGGAAGAGCATTGGGCTTATGGTTTAGATGATGATAAGATTATGGAAAACATTAGTACCGGTTCAATTTTTGAAATTGAAGCAGATACTCTAACAGAAACCATTAACGAATTATTTAAGGAACGCGGGGAGTATTGGCATGTTAAGGGCTATAATATGGGTTGGCTTAACAGAAATGGGGAAAAGTACGCTAAAATTACAGATTGGAACAGTTTACTTGAAGAGGTGTTTCCTAGGACTTCAGACTTCAGCTTTGATATGTATTCTTATTATAAGGGATTCAAGCTAGTTGTCTATCATCATGACAGCCCAATGGGAGAACACTACATATTAAAGCCCATTAGTGCCGATAAATACGAAAAAGAGATAAACTGACTCCCTCTAAGGCACATCTTAGGGTGTGTCTTAATAGGTAGTTAAATTATATTACAAGGGGGGTTTTATGGTAACAGCTACAAAAGGATTAAGGGAACAGTTAAAGGATTTAAGAGAAAGGGAAACAGGGTTGAGATTAGAAGTAATCACGGAAGTAATTGATTGCTCTTCTAATGATGATGAAGTGCAGGGCTTTTTTGAGGATCTAGCCCGGCATGGTTGTATCTCGGGTATGGTTGGCGGTTTAATATACTATGCCGATACTGTTAGATTTTATGATACATACGAGGACGAGATAGAAAATTTATTAGAAGATACCAGGGAACAAATGGGCTATAAAAACAGGATTGAGATGATAGCTTCATTAAATGGGGCGGATAACGTGGGTAGTATAGAACAGGAAAAAAATCTATTATCATGGTTTGCGTTTGAAGAAACAGCCCGAACAATAGCGGGCGAATTGGGGCTTGAGATTTAACTATTTACCCGTATTCTAAAGGGGTACGGGCTAAGTAGTTAAATTTAACAGGGGGTGTGGTAATATGAACAAGAAAGATTTAGCAAGAGATGAATTTGAACAGTTGCTTAATGATGATGAGGATTTTTTTCTTCAGTATGGCAATCAATTATATACTGATGAAAACGGAAAGCCAATTTACAATGAGGCAGATTTTAAGGAGTGGTATCAAGACGTATATTTAAACGCTAAACAATGGAATAGATAAGGGGGGGGTTATGGCTAAATGGATTGATTTACTCAAGTTTAAGCTGTTAAGCGGACGTCCGGTCATTAACATAGGTCATGAGCGGTTCACATGGGTTGAAGTTAAAGATTTATACGATCGGCTGCTAAGAGGCGAACAGACTGATAGAGAAGAAGAATTATTAAAGATTGCTTTAATTTAAGGGGGGTAGCATGGCTAAATACAAAAATATCAAATGGAAGTTTGTGCCCTATACTTCGGCATGGTATGGCTTGTTAGTGTATCAGGGTAGAAAGCAGATAGCAGACCATAGGTTTAATACTATGGAAGATAGACAAAATTGGATAGATAATGCCATAGAAGAGGCGAAAAGAATTACTAATAATTAAAGGGGGAAACGTGGATTATTATTTGATACGTATTTGTGCCTGGTGCGGTAAAATTATAGGCAAAAAAGCCTGTAAATATAAACCGGCTAAAGGTGAGAATTTCACTCATGGAATGTGTAAGGAATGTCTAAAAAAGAGGGAAGAAAATGGATAAAAAGCTACTAAGTTTAATGTTTCAATGTCTGTATGAATGTAAGGCCCAGGGTATAAGGGCGTGGCCTAAAAGACGGATTTACTGTGCAAAGGCCTTTAGAAAGTCCGGGTATAATCTAGTATATACCACGGATCAGTTTATTGAAGCATGGGAATTTGCTAAAGAGGTGAAGAGATAAAAGGGGGCTAAATGAGAATTAAACTTCAAAGAGTTGATGGAAAATGGGTTTTAATAGTTTATAGGAGGACAAAATGAAAAATAACAGTTTTTCGGTAAGGCTTTCGGATCAAGAGTTAAGTATTATACGCAAAACCGCTCAAAGTGAGGGTATAAGCGTAGGAAGATTGTTTGTTAAGGTGGTTACAGCTTACAATACTATTATGAAGGATTATTGCTCACAATGTGGGCGTAGGCTGCCTTCGAACAAATAGGACACTTAATTCTACTGCCCCAGGTGTATAGACTCTTATTACATTTGGGGCATTTTACTGTCTGGTATTTACTTTTCTTTGGCTCTCTTTTTGTCTTCCTGGCTCTTCCTCTCATCTGTCCACTCCTTTAATATTATTTTTATGGTTTCATAGTCTAGCCCTATTGTTTCATTAGTAGTGTTTTGTAATAGATTTCTACATATATCACAATGCCTTTTATTTATCAGATCTTCCCATGTTACAGCTTTATATTTACCATATTTCATACAGCAAGAGTCATACGTTCCGTCAGGCAATACTATACACATATATCTTCCGAATTGGCATTTTGGGTAGCCGACACATCTATTGTATATGTATTCATCATGCCTTATTGAAGTTTTTAACATTCTGTTTATTATATGGGTTGGCTTTATTATGGGGTATTCTTTTTTGTATTCTTTAGTTTGTTCCCAGAACCTAAAAGTTTCTTCCATAGACAAGGCATCTTCATACCCGCCTACACATTCCGCCGGCAGTATCTTTGCCCCTATCTTCCTTGCATATTCCAGGGCAGGCCTGTATTCTTTTATGTTGTTCTTGGTTACAGTAAATATAAGTGATACCTTTATGCCCTTGCTAAGTGCCATCTCAATATTGTCTAATATCCTGTTTTTGGTTCCGGGTTTACGGTCTATCTCATTCGGATAGCTTACAAATACCCTTCCTATGTCTTTGATAGTATCTATATGTTTGTGTATATTTGTTCCATTTGTTATTAGATTGCAGATACATTTCTTTTCCAGTATATGATTGATTATTCTATCTATACCCTTTTTTAATAATGGCTCTCCGCCTAATATTGAAAATACCCTTGTGCCTAGACTATATAATTGGTCTATTCTAGCTATCCATTCTTCTGTGGTTAATTCTTTAGAGGTCTTTTTTACATAACAATACTTACAGTTCATATTACACTTGTTCGTTATGTATAGTTCCACTATATAGGGGATTTTCTTGCCTAATAACTTCGCTTTGATAAGCGGATATACTATATCTATCATCTGTCCTCCAATATTCTGGCTGTTTCTTTGGCACATTTCTTCCAGCTAAATTCTCTGGCCCGTTCTACACTCTTCCATGACATATCTAGTTGTAGCTTGCTAGAGTTTAATACCTGTTTTATTGCCTGGCGTAATTCTTCCGTGTTATAGGGGTTTACATATATCGGGGCGTACCCGCCTATGTCAGGCAATACACTAAGACTTGATGTAATACACGGCACCCCACAGGCCATGGCTTCAAGTAACGGCAGACAATATCCGTCATAACTCGGTATGGTTACAAAAAGACTCGCCCCGGAATATAGATAGGGCATATCCTCCTGGGGTACATGTTCATAGTGGATCGCCCCTCTTATGTCTATATTACACGGGTTTTGGCCTATTAATACTAATTTGGCATCTATATCCTTACAGGCCCGGACAATCCTATCTACATGACGTCTCTTGAACATAGAGCCTACGTTCAAGACGTATCTGCCCTTTATGTTATATTTGCGTTGTACCTCATTATCTATTCTGGGGTAGTAAAATTCGTCCACTCCTAATGGAATGACTTTTATCTTTTTGTCCGGCACGTTGTAGTATTTCATTATTTCGGTCTTAGAGTGGTTACAGTCTGTTATTATTGTACGAGCCTTTTTTACTGATAGTCTTACCCTATGTCTTATGTATCTGGTAAAAGACTTATCATACCATTCGGGGTGGCTTTCAAAGGATATATCATGTATGGTTACTACGGAGTCAGTCAATACAAAATAGGGTAAAAAGTAATAAGGTGAAAAGAAGGTGTCTATTTTTAACATCTCTTTCGGCATGGTGTATAAGTTCCAAGGCCTCTTAGGTCTTACAAGCCGGCAGTCAAATCGCTCATATCCTAATGGAATACTATCCCTAAAGTATAGCCTGCATCCATGCCAATACTTTAATAGGTTGCTTAAATATGTCTTTACTCCCCCGAAACCGCCCTCTAATACTGTGGCATCTATTCCTATCATTTTTCCCTCGTCTGGTCTAATATTTTCAGCATTGTTTCATTTCTTTCGTTGTGTATTAAGACCTCTGTTTTCATTATACCTAACATATCGTATAAAGTCCCTATTAGTAAGGCAACCAAAAATCCCACAAAGACTATACCTACCATAAGCCATTTACTCTGTATATTAAAGACTTTGTATATTACTAACATCTGTAATACAAAGTTCGCTATACCAGTAAATTGTAATGCAAGTTTGAACCTGAACCATTGTAATGTAAGTCCATATCTTATACCATGTCTTTTGGGCATCTCTACGCTTAGTTCTGAATTGTATTTCACATATCCTCCAGTATTTTGATAGCTTCGTCTATACCTCTATCAAACTCTATTTCATAATCATAATTATCATTCTCCCACATAGTTTCATCTTTTGGATTAACTTTCAGGTCTTCCAACCTCCCCTTGATATTGTTGATTAGAGATGATTTGTATTCACTTATAACACATTTATTTATATTCTGTCCGTATTCAAATATCATTGAGTATTTTTCTTCGCTTGTTATAAGGTTATTGCTAATTAGTTCACCTATAAGCATTGATAACGCTTCAAATAATTCACTTTCCCATTTTTCCATTTCATCTTTCACGAATATCTTTTCTATATCCCCCTCTTTGACCTCTTGCTTGACGTTATCGGGATAATATAAATGGTCACATTTCCCTGTTGGATTTCTGATTGCAGTATCCCCTCCACATACAGGACATACTTTATCCCATATCTCACACTTCCTTTCCTCTTGCTTACCCTCTTTGTGAGTAATTTTACTATGTTTATTGAGTATTTTCTCTTTGTGCCTTACACTACACTTTATGTTTTCTTGAGCTTTTGTAGTGTATGGCTTCTCTTTGTGTTCTGTGTCTATCGGACACTTATCAATATTGCATTCTCCAAGTATATCACAACATCCTATACCATGCGTAGATTTGAAATGCTTACACTCTTTGTGTTCTGTCTTATAGTAACCATGCCCATCAAAACCCTCTTTCATCTCCTCTGATGATATTACCTTGTCCTTCTTGTTATTTAGTCTCTTTAGTGCTATCTCTTTGTCCTTACTCATTTTTGCCTCCGTTTCATTTTATCTAATTTATCTTGATTTCTTACATTTCTTATGCATTCCCTTTCGGCTTTCATAAACATACTTATTATTTTATTGACAAATTTATATGCTTTCGTTTTCCCTTTAATTGTTACCCTATACCCTAAATCCTTGCTTTCTTTTCCGTAAACTTCTTTCCAATGAGGACTGCGTTTTAACTGTTTGAATATTGTGAAATCAACTATTATAATATACCGATTATCTCTCTTGTCAATAAAACATCTTGTCATCACTCCCCCCTTTAGTCCTTTGTTAGATTTTAACCCCTGTCCCCATCTTCTAATATATCCGTTTATAGAGTGCTAATTATCTCTCTTACTACGTTTACCGTTACTCCGTTCCCGCATAATTTATA
>Ga0272442_10000933_pt1 | contig 45332 bp, 28 predicted proteins | sample SSMForm2O_FD_200262 | JGI IMG/M metagenome (GOLD analysis project Ga0272442, IMG submission 200262) | Marine sediment archaeal communities from Little Sippewissett salt marsh, Falmouth, MA, United States - SSM-Form-2O | ecosystem: Environmental > Aquatic > Marine > Wetlands > Sediment ...
CTTGCGTTTCATTGCGGCGATTCGCTCTCTTTCGTATAGAGGCATTATACGCAATCTAAAGGGGCATTTCGAGCCTTTTTATAAATCTCAGCATCGTGTGTCACCAGAAATCACGCTTATGTACGGTCTAGACCGGCATAGGCGATGCCAAGCGCGCTGCGAACCCGCGCATCATTTGGATCTTCTTGAATTTTGGACTCAAGAATACTTCTTGCTGAGTCGTAGTAGTCCTTCTCAAGCTGCCGGTTCCCCATAAGACCATAAACCTGGGCATACAGTTGAGCCTTGGGAACAAACCAGAATTGTGTATCAAAAGCTTCTGCCTCATACGAAGATAATCGCGATAAGGCCTCCTGATAGTTCCCATCGAACACATCGAGAACAACAGACCTGAAGATAATCCAGTGGCTCTCCACAGCGCCGATATTTTCTGAGGCTCGCTCAAAGACCGCGTGTGCTTTTTCTGTTCGCGCTTGCCAAAGCAAGTATAGCCAGGCCATCCACGAATAAGGTTCGGGAAAATCGGGTGTCATTGAGATGGCTCGCTCGTAATAAGTCTCTGCTTCTTGGTACCTACGCTGTAACATAAAAGTCAACGCAACTTCAAAGATCAGGGTGTTTGATAGCGGGTCAAGCTCGGAGGCCTTCTTGATGTTGGTCAAAGCCTGCTGGAATTTTCCCTGCCGTCTTTGAACAAAACCGATAAAACTCAAAAGCTCGCTGTTGTTGGGCTGTCTTTTCCTAGCGATTGCAAATTGCTCTAAGGCCCGGTCATAGCTCAGATGAGCATGGTAGTAATACTGCCCCATAGCCACGCGTGCTTCAGGTAAATCAGGATCAAGCTGTAACGCCTTGTCCACGGCACGCTTTGCCATAGCAAGGCGTTCTTTACTGTGGTAATAATGGAACCAATACGTCCAGGCATGAGCTCTTGAAAGTTGGGTGTAGGCTAAGGCAAAAGAAGGATCAAGCCCGACAGCCATGTCATACATTCGAATGGCTAACCTTAAGTCATTTTCAAGATAACTTCGATACAAATAATCATTGCCGCGCAGGTAGTAGTCGTACGCCTCCATGTTCTCTGTCGGCTTGGTCTTCAACGCCTGCCATTCCGTTCGAAGCAGGCTAATGTCAAGTGCCAGTGCCACTCGCTCAGCCACATCAGACTGCAGGCGGAAAACGTCACTCATATTGTCATCGTATATGTCAGTCCACACGTGCGTGTCCTCGGAAGCCTTGATGAGCTGGGGTATTATCCTGACCCTGCTGGTGGGCTCTGTTGGCCGCTCACGCTGGACTGTGCCTTCCAGAATGTAATCAACGCCTAATTCTTCAGCTATCTGCCGCGTGTTTCTTTCTTTGCCTTTGTACTGCATTGCACTCTGTCGTGAGATGACACTCAAGCCATGAAGGCCGGCTAAACGAGCAGTGATAGAATCGGTGATACCGTCGGCGAAATACCCATCCTCGACAGAGCCAAGATTCTCAAACGGCAGAACCACCAATCGTATTTCCTTTAAGGAAGGTTGAACTTCTTTCTTTACGATATGCTGAACCGCAATGACAATCAGGACAATAACTAAGGTTGCAGCAACAATTGTCGCTGCTGTTCGTAGCTTCTGTCTGGAAGTGGTCTGCGGCTTGAGCGAAGTTGGCGAAGGAGTGGTCACTGGTGGTGCGGTTAAAGGTATGTTCAGCGTTTCTCTGATTTCAATGGCCACGTCTCCGATATGCTGTAGCCGTCGGTTAGGATTTTTCTCTAAGCAGCGGTGAAGAAGGACACGAATGTTGCTCGGAGTATCCTCAGGAAGTATCTCCCAATCAGGCTCGTGTTCGATAATACATGATAGTGTGTCCGTAGCTGTCTCGCCCTCAAACGGAAGATGACCGGTTAACATTTGGTACATGATGCAACCAAATGACCAAATGTCCGTACGTTGATCAATTGGTTTACCGCGAGCCTGTTCCGGCGACATATAAGCGGGTGTACCAATGATCCGACCGAGTTGCGTGATAGTCGTCTTGTTTTCCTTACCTTCTCCACCGGAGACCTTGGCCAAACCAAAGTCCAGCACCTTGACTCTTCCTTCGGGCGTGATCTTGATATTGCCCGGTTTGAGATCCCGATGGATGACACCTTTTTCGTGCGCCGCGGAGAGGGCTTCAGCGATTTGCTGACCAATCGAAAGGGCCTCTTGTAGTTTGAGCGATTTACAGGTTATGCGATCGACCAGCGTCTCACCCGGAACATATTCGAGAATCAAATAGCCGGCATTCTCATTCGGCTCCACAATATCATAGATAACAGCGATGTTGGGATGGTTCAACGAAGCAAGCAGTCTCGCCTCACGTCTGAAACGCGTCCTGGCATTCGAGTCGGCCTGCAATTCGGCCGGGATGCTCTTGACGGCGACCGAGCGGTCAAGTTTGGTGTCGTGAGCCAGGTAAACGACGCCCATCCCCCCACGGCCAATCATTTCTGTTATTTCAAAGCTCCCGACTCTCTGACCGATGAGTTCCTCTCCAGCGGTTGAATGATCGTAATCGCTCGTATCGGCCTGTACGATCGTATCAAACAAACCTTCGATCTTCTGCAAATCCCGAATGTTCTCCCTGATCTGTTGTTCTAAACTGGGGTGCTTCTTCACAAATTCTTCGATGTCAGGTTGTTCACCCCGTAACTGCGCATCGACAAATCGCTGTACAACGTCTTCGATAATGCTTTTCTGATTGTCGTTAAGCGATTCTGCCATCAGATATTCCTGAAAGCGGTCGTGAGCGCCGCCATCGCGCGTGAGAGGAGCATTCTGACCGCATCGGCACTTTTATTCCATCGGTTCCCTATCTGACTGTAGGAGAGTCCTTCGATCTTCGTTAGGATAACGACTTCCTTATATTCGGGTTTCAACGTATCGATTGCCTTTTCAAGCTTGGCCAGGTCTTCTCCCTTGGACAATATCACGCTCGGCGTGGTCATGTCAATAGGTCCGGGATTCTCGACATATCTACTCGTCGCTGACTGTTGGTCGACAAGCGGGAATTCTTTACGAATGTCACGTTTATCTGCGTGTAGTTTGTCCAAGTGGTCTCGAAGGGCATTTTGAGTAATCTTTGACAACCACCTGATGAAGTCGCCCTCGTTCTCGTATGTGAAGTCTCCTAAACCTCGTAGGGCGTGAATCAGAACATCCTGCACCAAATCCATCGATTCGAGCTTGGAACGAAGCTCCTTGTTCATACGCAGACGGACCATCCACCGTACACGCTCGGAATAAATCCGGCAGAGTTGGATCAGGGCAGACTCGTCGCCGTCTTTGGCAAGAGTAATCAACCGCTGGGTCTCGTGTTTGTCGTTATACCTCAATCTTCGATTACCTCGAAAAATCAAGGATATCACTTAAATTTTTACCAAATTTCAAAGAAAATCGTAATAAAATCGTTCGGTTTCCTTTTTTTTCCCGTTGATTGAAATAGGCCAAACAAAGTCGCGAAGATTAAAGCAGAAAGGAGGTAAGAAATGAGATAACTTGCGAGGTCTTGGGGTCGTTCATAAAAAACCATTAAAGGCAAAAAAAAGTTGCAGAACTCTTTAGGAGGTGAACTATGTTTTCACAAATGAGGAACATTTTAATCGCTTGTATAATTTTGATTGCTTCTGGTGGCGTTTTTCAAACAGCCGCCGCCGACACAGAAGCAAACAAGGCCGTCGTCGAGCGCTGGCTTGAACTCTGGAATACGCAAGACCTAACCATAGCAGACGAGGTTTTTGCCACAGACTACGTCCCGCACATGCCCCACTATCCCGACATTGTCGATGTCGAGAGTTACAAGGCAGAAGTTGCTACTGTCCCCACTACTATCCCGGATTTCCACGCTACCCTTGAGGACATAGTCGCTGAGGGCGACAAAGTGGTGGCCCGGTTCACAGCGACCGGCACAGCTCAGGGGGAGATCATGGGTATTCCAGTTAATGGTGTGCCGTACACGAATACCTGGATCATCATGTTTCGCTTCGCTGACAACAAAATCGTGGAAGAGTGGTTGCAATATGACTTGCTGGGCGTGCTGGAACAATTGGGCGCGATGCCTCCAAGTCGTCCAGCACCGGAAAGTTACACCTGGGGGCCGCCGTCTGAAGTAACTGGTAATCCGGGCGATCCGGTGATGAACACAGCTCTGGCTCTCTATGTCGCCCAGAAGTTCTGGAATGAGCAGAATATAGATGCGTTGGATATAACCCATAACCTTGAGTGCATCGTACATAATCCCCCCATCCCCGGTCATCCTCTACCTTACGAAGCATTCAAACAAACCGGTCTGTTGTATCTGATGGCATTCCCTGATTTTAGGGTCACTGTTGAGGACACAGTGGCAGAAGAAGATGAGGTGGCTATTCGCTGGACGATGAACGGAACACATCTTGGTGAGCTTATGGGCATTCCTGCAACGGGCACAAAAGCAACCTATACGGGGATTACTATCTATCGCTTTGCTGATGGCAAGATCGTGGAGTATTGGTGGGCATATGACGCCCTTGGCATGATGCAACAGATCACGGCGCCTCCCGAACCCGATCCTGATCAACAATGAGGGTGGATCACTACCATTCTTGTTTTGGACATTTATTTGGCGTAGGGCTGTGAGTTCAACGCTTGCAGCCCTTCCATTTCAGCGACGTCCACCTATGAAAAGCTCAAAGGCAAATACTAAAATCTCTGTTGGCAAAAACACTTTCTTGGAGGCATCCATACGAGGACTTAAAGGTATCAGAACCTACTAAGGCCGAGCCACAAAACTTAGCTGGACTTCCTTTGTGGAAGACTTTTTCCTTGAAATGACGAAAGATGTATTAGAATGTTGATACAAGAGGATTCCTCAATAAAGGAAACTGAAATGGTATTTCATGTGTGATTTTCTGTTAAAAACCGCGAGCCTCTAAGAATGTCCATAATCAATATGTTGTGTGAGCATGCAACAAAATGTTACTCGCTTTTCTAACAGCAGTTGGAGTGGGAAAACACCCGTTTATGTAACTCTATCCGCCCAGGATTCTTTCGACTTTTCCCTGGTCCACATCCATGACGTACTGAATTCCGCTGACCTTTTGTGCCTCATGGGTCAGGGCCGCGATGTCATCTCTGGCGATGTGTTCCAGAGAGAACTTGCGACTACCCGCCATGAGTTGCCGCAGACCCTGGGCAAGACGTTCATAATACGTGTAGAGTCCCAGCGCACCGGTCGGCAGTCTCTCGAATTCATCATCACCAAGCTCCTGGCGCAGGGCGCTGGCCGTCACGAAGATTTCATCCTTCGAATTACCAAACCGTTCGACATAGACGGGAATCTGGTGCTCATCCATCGCGCGTCCGATAGTCTTACCGACCATGGCGGCGGCTATTGGAGCGCGGGCCATTCCCACCAGCTTTACAAACGGCGCGCCGAGGGCAAGTCCTTTGAAGATTTGGTCCTCAAGGGCAAATCCGCCGCCGACCGCCACGGCCGGTACGTACTCCCCCTTGTCGACAAAGTATTTGATATACTGATATAGAAGCGAGTGCAGGTGGACAGGAGGAATTCCCCATTCATTCATCATTCGCCAGGGGCTCATGCCCGTGCCGCCGCCGGCACCATCGACCGTGAGGAGATCGATTTTGTACCGACAAGCAAACGTGACGGCCCTGGCGAGGTCGGCCGGCCGGTAAGCGCCCGTTTTGAGAAAGATGTATTGTGCGCCGGCCCGACGCAATTCTTCCACGCGTTGGGCAAATGATTCCTCGCTGACCATACCGACGCGTGAGTGTCTCTCAAATTCTTTGAATGCGCCTCGTTCAAAGGATTTGATGACGCTGGGATCCGTCGGATTCGGGAGGACGACATAGCCGCGCTCATACAACATCTGGGCCTTCTTGAGATCTTTGATCTTCACTTCGCCGCCGATATCCTTCGCGCCCTGCCCCCACTTCAATTCCACACACTTGATACCGAGCTTCTCGATGGCGTATTCTTGAACGCCGAGTCGGGTATCTTCGACATTCGCTTGAACGATGATTGCACCGTATCCATCCCTCTCGTGGTCCTGGTAGAGTTTCACGCGACGTTTCAGATCGGCGGTATCCACCACTTGCCCGTTCTCGATCACCGTCTCCAGGTCCATTCCGACGACGTTCTCGCCGATGGTCAGCCCCGTTCCCGCCAAAGCCGATCCAATCGCCAAACCTTCCCAATTGTTTTTGGCGACGTTTGTCGAACCGATCCCGGAAATGATCCAGGGATAGCGGAACTTCAGGCCGTTGTCGTGACCCAGGGTGACTTCCAAATTGACAGCAGGAAAGATGGCCTTGTCGCTGTCGGCCTCGATCCCATGGGCACCGACGGCCGTTCCCATTATGTTGAAGTGGGAATAGTCCACCGGATAGGTCTTCTCGGCCGCGGTGGTCACCACGCCGAACGGCTGCGGATAGATAACCTCGTGACCGCGATAGGCGGACTTACCGATCTCACACATCCCGATACAACCGTCCACGCAGGTTACGCACATTCCGGATGACGGAACGACCGAATGTTCCGTTCTGTTCTTTGTGAGAGTCGCAGCCGAAGCATTGATCTTTGAGAAGGTCAGTGGCATTGTTTTGCTCCTTTGTTTGTCTCTTCGTTTTAATCTCTCTTTATCTCGCAGGCCACACAAGGATTCATGTAGCACATCATGTCCTCAAACTGATCTTTTTCGATACAGGGCGGGGTTAGATTCGCACAGCCTCCACAAATGGCTTTTTCCGGTTCCGTGTACGTGCATCGAAGCTGGCAGGCCGGACAAACATACATGCAGCCGCCGCACAATCGACAGACGTCGGACTTGATATCAAAGGGTGTGCCGATACTTCTGCTGGCCCCGCGTCCCCTGAAGCCGATGGCCTTGGCCATCATCTGCTCTTGGCACATCCGCACACACAAACCGCACAGAATACAGTCTTCATATTCCTGCCTGAAACGCTGTTGACGAACGCCGTGGGCCGAGGCAAGGTCCTGGATCGTCTTGGATTGAGGGCAGGAAGCCAGCAGCAGCTCGAGGATCATACGCCGCGCTCGGACTACTCTTTCGGATGCCGTCCGCACGTTCAGCCCTTCTTCAGCCGGATACGTACAGGAGGAGACCAGTTTTGTGTTTGTCCCTTCTCCGATCTCCACCACGCAAAGCCGGCAGGCCCCATAAGGTGACAATCCCTCCATGTGGCAAAGTGTCGGAATGGGAAAACCGAGAAACTGTGCAGCCTCGAGCAGCGTCGTACCCTTTTCCACTGAGACATTCAAGCCATTTATCTTCATCGTAATCATACCGATGTTTCCTCCACGGCGGCACATTGAGATTCTTCATCTTGTTGGCCCCTGGTGAATTCCAGATCGCACCTGAGACACCGACGCGCCTCGCACATCGCCTGTTCGGCAGAGAACGTCATTTCAACCTCTGCAAAATTCTTCCTCCGCGATTTAGCCGCCAGGACGGGAGGTTCGGCTCTTGGAGTATCTTCCAGGCCTTCCTGATCCATTGCCGCGGGCTCGACAAAGACTTCGGGCAGTTTTCGTTTCGGTGGCTCAATCTGCTCCAGGCCCCGGAGGTAACGGTCGATGACGTGAGCCGCCTTCTTTCCCGCCGCGACGGCATCCGCCACCGTATTGGGGCCTGTCACCAGGTCTCCACCCGCAAAGACACCCCTTCGATTCGTCGAAAGGGTTTTCGGATTGGTCCGAAGCCGGCCGTTCTTGTCAATTTCCAATCCCATCGGGACAAGGCAATCGCTGTCCGGACGCTCGCCGATCGCCACGATCAAGGTATCCAGGGCAATCGTAAACTCAGTACCCGGGACCGGGATGGGCTTGCGTCGGCCGCTCACGTCAACGTCGCCCAATTTGTTTCTGACGCACCGGATATCGGCCAGGCGCCCGTTTTTCGCGTCGATTTTCACCGGCTCAACGAATGTTTCAACTCTCACGCCTTCGGCCATGGCGGCGTCGATGTAGCGTATTTTTATGGGAGAGACCAACGTTTCAAGCTTTATGCCTTCCTCCAGAGCAGCTTCGACTTCTTCGGCGTAAGCCGGCATTTCCTGGACGGTGCGACGATAGAAGAGTGTGACGCTCTTCACCGCTTTCTGACGAATGGCCACACGTGCGGCGTCCACCGCGGAGTTGCCACCCCCAATGATACCCACATGGCCTTGAGCCAATTCCTCCCCCCTCAAATTAAAGGCCTTGAGGAAGTGCATTGACGTGTAGATCCCTTCGATGTCTTCTCCTTCGAGATCCAGTCGCCAGCTTTTATCAGAGCCTATTGCAAGGAAAACGGCGCCGAAACCTTCTTTGAACAATTCGTCGATGGTGATATCCCGCCCCAGCGCAATCCCGCACCGAAGGGTGATGTTGTCATTAAGCAGCGAGCGGATCTCCTTTTGTGCCACGTCCCGAGGCAGGCGGTACGCCGGAATGCAACTGATCAGCATTCCGCCCGGCTCATCCTGGGCGTCGATGAGCATCACCTTATAGCCGAGAAGTGAAAGAGAATGGGCGGCCGAAAGACCGGCGGGGCCTGCCCCCACTACGGCGACTCGGTGGGCCTCGCTGCCCTCCCGGGTCGTCCTGACCGGTTGATAGACCGAGGGATCAACACGATCCGTGATGAACCTTTTCAAGGCTCGAATACCGATGGCCTCGCCTCCACTGGCCGCGAGATTACATCGGGTTTCGCACTTGCGGTCACACACCCGGGCGCAAATCGATGGGAATGGATTCGCTTCGCGAATGATTTTATAGGCTTCTTCGTACTCCCCTTTTTCAATCATGGCAACGTACCGCCAAGCCTGGGTATCCAGGGGACAAGCCATCTGGCACGGCGCTCCAACCAATTCCTTGCAAACAAAAGCGGCACATTTCTTTTCCCGTATGTGTTGCTCGTACTCCGCACGGAAATAATGGAGGGTGCTTAGCACTGGATTGGAGGCGGTTTGTCCGAGACCGCACATCGTGGTGTCTTTCACGACCTCCGCCAATTCCTTCAGAAGGTCCAGGTCCTCCAGGGTGGCTTGACCTTTTGAGACATCGTCCAGAATTTCATACATCCGCTGAGTACCCTTTCGACAGGTAAGACATTTGCCGCACGACTCATCCTTGAGGAAGTTCATGAAGTACTTGGCGACATCCACCATACAGGTGTTCTGATCCATGACGATCATACCGCCCGAGCCCATAATCGAGCCGGCCTTGGCCAAGCTGTCGTAATCCACCGGCAAGTCAAACTTGTCGGCTGGAATACACCCCCCCGATGGTCCCCCCGTCTGAACGGCCTTTATCCGGGCTTTTCCGATCGGACCGCCGCCGATGCCATAGACGATCTCCTTGATGGCCGTGCCCATCGGCACCTCGACCAGGCCGGTATTCTTGACCTTTCCGACCAGACTAAATATCTTCGTGCCGGAATTGTTCTTGGTGCCGACCTTTGCGAATTCTTTGGCCCCAAGTCTGAAGATGAGCGGGATGTTGGCCCAGGTTTCAACATTGTTGATGGCCGTCGGTTTCCCGTCGATACCGCGCTGGATCGGGAACGGCGGCCGCTGACGCGGCTCTCCCATCTTGCTTTCGATGGAGCGGATCAGTGCCGTCTCCTCTCCACAGACAAAGGCACCGGCACCCTTGACCAGCCGAATGTCAAATGAAAAGCCCGTACCGAGGATGTTTGGGCCCAGAAGCCCGAGTTCGCGTGCCTGCTGCAGCGCCACGCCAAGATGCCTGATTGCGAGCGGGTATTCTTTGCGGACGTAAACGACCCCTTCGGTGGCCCCGGTTCCATAGGCACCAATGATCATCCCCTCAATAATGCTGTGCGGATTGCCTTCGAGCACGCTACGGTCCATGTAGGCCCCCGGATCCCCCTCGTCGGCATTGCACACGAGGAACTTGCCGCGGTTCCCTGGCTGCCTCGCGAGCAGTTCCCATTTCCGTCCCGTCGGAAAGCCGCCACCGCCTCGACCCCGCAATCCGGAATGTTTGACCTCTTCGATAATCCCGGAAGGGCTGCCTTTGGTAAATACTTCCACCAACACCGAATATCCGCCAGCCTTAATGTAATCATAAACGCGGATAGGATCGACTTTCTCATTCCAGGCAAGCAACCTGCGCACCTGTCTATTGAAAAAAGGGATATCCTCCTGCTTTTCCACGGGATCCCCCGTTTCCGGATTCCTGAAAAGTAGATCTTCGAGCACCTCGTCATGAGCCACGGCCTCGACAATGCGTTCCATCTCTTTAAGACCAATCCGCGGGTAAAACACCCGGCGAGGTTCGACGAGCACGTAGGGCTCCATTTGGCAAAAACCGTGGCACCCGGTGATGCGAAGATGAATCTTTTGAGTCAGGCCTTTCGCCAGAATCTCGCGTTTAGCTACACGGATAAGGTCACCAGCCCCACTGGCTTGCCCACATGTGCCTGTGGGAATAACGACGCAGTGTTCAGTTTCGTCATCGGTATCAGAAAGCACGCTCCGCAATTCCTTCAGCTCACTTGTAGAGGATAATCTTAGCATCTCGCTACCTTACATAATGACCACCATCTATTCACTGGCTTACCTCGTCTTGTACCGGTTAGATCAAGTCCAACATATGGCTCTTACATCCGCGGCGCGAACAGATTTTCACAATGCCCCCATTATAGACGAGCATTGGCACCATAGGCGCCGTGCATATGGAACAGTTGGATGTGCTGGGCAGTTCCACACGACAATGGGGACAATAGAATTTCACTATTGTGTCCATCGGGATATCCAGTTCGGTTGAGGAATTGTAGCTGCCGTAAAGACAGGAGAGCCTGAGCCAGCCGTCCTTGTGGTCAAAGGAAATTCTTACCTTGATGGATGGATGTCCATCGATCGCGAATGTCTCGTCCATCAGATTATGGTTGCAATGGGGACAACTTACATCGATAGGAAAAATCCTTTTATCCTTGTGTATGTCGGTCTTGTCGAATCCTCTTCGGGCCTCATCCAATAGTGGATGAATCATGGATTTTCTGACCTTCGAGAAGTATTTCCCATCGATCACAACCACTGGGCCGAGCGCACATGCGCCCAGGCAATTGACGGTCTCCAGTGTGAATTCCCGGTCGGTTGTCGTCTCACCGGCCTTAATGCCAAGCTGTCGCTCCAGCTCCTGGACGATTCTTGGCGCCCCTCGGACGTGACACGCCGTCCCAAGGCAGGCACAGACAAGATGCTTTCCCCTCGGTCTCAGGCTGAATGAACGGTAGAATGTGGCAACACCATACACATCGACCAGTGAGTATCCTGTTTTCTCACTGACTATTCTGAGCGCCTTTTCAGGAAGATAGTTCCATTCGGTCTGTATACTTTCGAGGATGGTAATCAGCCCGCTTTTCTCCTGGTTGTGTCTCTCAATAATTGTAAGGATATGTTCGGCGTCCACCTCTTCGAGCGTATCATGATTGTCTGCATTTAACGTCGTGCTCTGCTGTTTCATATTATCTGTATTCCTCGCAATGCCAAACGCCTCCCTCGGGTTTCGGGAAGACGCAGGTTCGGACGTGTTCACAATCCATGCACAGTCCAATTGACACGGACGAATCCTCAACTTCTGCGATGTGACGTTCCGCCAATCGTGACGTATCGTCTACGGGCGTTTTCCTGGGGATCGTCACCTCGATTTCGAACTCTTCACAATACATTGAAGGTCTTCGAGGATCCCTTGGAAAAGTGCACGTGGAAGCGTGTTTACACGTGGAACACAAGCCGTTGTATGTTGTGCCTGACATAACTGACTCCTCGATATAGCCTTGAACTACAAGAAGTGATTGCAAAAACTGTGCCGTTCATCGCATAAGGCAAACAAACAGAGCTTTGCAGGAGATCGAACGGTCGAATATGAACAAGAAAATCACAAGGTTAAGTAAAGAAAAACGGATAAATGTCACAAAAAAAATATTATCAAGGCCTGTTTGTGATGGTGTTGTTCTTCGGCAGAGCAGAAAGAATCGGCGGGGAATTATGAACCAGTGGGGAGGATTGGACCGGCATGTCAGCGATCAGGACGAAGGTTCTTCCATTTTCCTGAGCTTCTGCCGCAATGTCTTTCGATCGACACCGAGGATCTCCGCAGCCCGTGTCTTGTTGCCCCCCACGCTGGCCAGAACGTTGCTGATGTATTCGGCTTCCACTTCGGCAAGCGTTCGGGTAAATCCCACCCTCCGAAGGGCCGAAAAACGCATCAGAGACGGTAAATCAGGAACGTCGATAAGGTCCCCATCGGTCATGACCACGAGGCGGTGGATGACATTTTCCAGTTCTCTCACATTTCCCGGCCAATTATATTCTCTGAGACATCGCAGAGACTTATTGGAAAAATGTGGAGACGGATTACCCAATCCGATTGAAAACTTGGCGGCAAAGTGCCGGGCCAGTAACAGGACATCATCCCCCCGTTCTCTCAGAGGCGGCATGAAGATTGTTATGACATTAAGGCGGTAGAACAGGTCTTCGCGGAACAATCCCTTTTGGATCAAACCTTGCAGATCCTTGTTGGTGGCGGCCAGAATCCTTGCGTCCACCTTGCGCGTCTTGTTCGATCCGACCATACAGATTTCCTTGTCTTGCAGCACACGGAGGAGCTTGACCTGCATGGCCGGGCTCATGTCGCTGACTTCGTCGAGAAAGATGGTCCCCCCGTCCGCCGCGTGGAAGAAGCCTGCCCGGGATTCAACGGCGCCGGTAAACGCCCCCTTCACATGCCCAAACAACTCGCTCTCGAGCAGCGCTTCCGGGATTCCGCCGCAGTTCACGGGCACGAAGGGCGCCGAAGAGCGGGCGCCGCCGTAGTGAATGGCCCGGGCCGCCAGTTCCTTTCCCGTACCACTCTCACCGCTAATCAGAACGGTCGCCGATGTGCGGGAGGCCTTGCCGATGGCCGTAAAAACCCTGTGCATGATGTTGGATTCCGCAATAAAATCTCTGTGGGCGGAGATCATCTGGTCCAGAGCCGTATGCCAGGACCTGCGCATCTTCAGCTTATCGAGCGCGCGCCGGACCGCGGATAAAAGCTCCTCGTCCGTGAAAGGTTTGGACAGAAATTCCTCGGCACCCGTTTTGACCGCCGTGACCGCGCCTTCGATCGAAGGATAGCCTGTTATCATCATCACTTCGGTGTCTTTGAAGTTTTCGCGAACATGTCGCACGAGATCAAGGCCACTTACTCTCGGCATCTTGAGATCGGTGATGACTAAATCCATGGGGGTACCCTTGAGTATTTCAATCGCTTCAGGCACAGCTTGTGTGATAAAGACCTGGTATTCCGCGGCCACAAGGTTTCGCTGCAATACCTCCAGCGTTGTCGCGGAATCATCCACTATAAGAATCCGCTCCTTTTCTGGCGAATCCGGCATACTAATCGTTCTCCTCAATATCCTGCGGGTTGCCTATCGGAAGTCGAATTTCAAAACATGTACCGCGACCGACTTGGCTGTCAACATCAATGGAGCCCCCATGTGCGGTGACAATGCCGTGGACGACTGGCAAACCCAAGCCGGTTCCCTGGCCCACATCTTTCGTTGTGAAGAAGGGTACAAATATCTGTTCAAGAACTTTCTCACTCATACCGGCACCGGTATCCGCCACAATCAGGAGAACACGGCTGTCACTAAATCGCGTCTCTACAGTAATCCTGCCTCCTCCACTAATCGATTGCAGGGCATTGACCACGAGATTCACCAGAACCTGATTTAACTGAGACGGGTCGGCGGTAATTTCCGGCAGGTTCGGCGAAAGGATACGAATGAGCTCGACCCCTTCCTTAACACACCGAGCCTCGAAGAAAAAGAGACTATCCTGTACCACCTGATTGAGATTGACCTGCGTCTTCTTTGGCGGTTTTTGCCGAGCAAAGACCAGAAGCTTCTGTATAATGTCCCGTGCCTGCAACGAGGCCGCCTCGATTTTTGCGATGTCCTCCGTTGCCGAAACCGGGACTTCAGGACATTTTTTGACTAACTGGGCAAATCCCAAAATATTCCCCAGAGGTTCGTTCAACTCATGCGCGACTCCGGCGGCGAGCATTCCAATCGTGGCCAGCCGATCGGCGTGCCTGAGCTGGGCATACAGCTTCAATTTGTCTTCCTCAGCCTGCCGGCGTTCGATCACTAGCGCGACCTGACCAGCCACAGCGTCAATCAGACTCCGCTCCTCTTTGAGAAATGGACCTTCGTCAAGATCAGGTTTTTCCTCTACATAGACCACTTCCACAACGCCCCGCGACGCACCACCAACAATGATTTCGGTCGTCTGCATCTGGCTACATTCGCAAAAGCCGGGGGTTGTATAGGCGATTCCGTCCAGGGTTATCCTCGCAACAGCGATCTCGGGGTATTGCCAGGCGGGGGGAAGTAATTCAACAATGCGTTGGAGAACCTCTTCCAAAGAGATGCCTGGCTCTCCGGCTATCTGAGCAATCCCGTATAGACACGTCAGCTCCTTGACTCGTTCAGCCAAGGCAGCCTGTGTGGAGTGGGATAACTGGCCATCTACCATCTGTATCCTCATTATATTAAGAAGAACAGCAAAGTAAGGAAGCCTTCTCGACGCTCCTTATTCGGTGATTATACGTATACGAGTGGACATCTGTCAAGATAGACGACTGTCGATCAGTATCAGAGGCTAATCTTCGATGAGAGTGCCGTGAACGTCTTGCCCATACAATTGAGAAGGAGGCGTACGTAAAACTTCCTTAAAATGGCTTTTGGAAGGCGTCTCAAACCGTAACCAAAACATCTTCATACAATAAGACGATTCAACAGGGAAAATGCTAACCGGGATCTCCCTTGAATCGTTCTTCCTGATCAATTTAACCAAAATCTCCAAATCGATCTCCTTTTTTGATTCCCTTCGTTTCACAACCTGTACGCTGCCCACGTCTCTTTGACTTCATGATGCATTATCATAGACATCACGAATCTGCTTATGCCATGGTCAATCGTATGAATCTCCTATCGCTTTGGAGTAACACTTGTCTCAAAGTTGAAGGGAAATTAGAACGAGAGACAGAGTTCGCGAACAGTCACGTCATTACGTGACATAACGATTCGTTTTAGTGGAATGCCGCTAATGCATCACTGCGGGGCTTGACCGTTAGAAGCCCACCTATGAAAAGTTCAATGTCAAATACTATCTCTGCACGTGCGGGGATGATACCAATAAAACAGCTAAGCTAATAACAAGAGCTCCCGCCGGAGATTTCTTAGTTTTCACCGATTTTGTCAATCCCCAACATTTTCGCCATCCACTCATCTTTGAACTTGCTATGTTCCCGCCAAACACCATGCCCCGCAAACGGGTACACTCGATATTCTTTTTTAGATTTGACTGCATTGTAGGGAGCGAATGAGATGCGTGGCGGACAGATATCATCCTGCAGTCCAACTGACATGAGCACAGGGCATGTAACCCACTCGACCATATTCATCGTATCACAATAACTCAAAAGACGATTGATGTCGACAAACGTCAGATTGGGATACACTTTAAATAAATTCGGATAATTGTCATGGGCCCATTTGGCAGTTTCGAAATAACCAACCCAGTCGCCCAGCCATGGGATATCAGGCGCACAGAAAATAATTCTGCTGTCTAATGCGGCTGTCGCAAAAGAGAGCCCGCCTCCCTGGCTTCCGCCTTCGACACCAATTCGAGAAGCGTCAATTTCGGGCCGGGATACGAGAAAATCGACAGCTCGCAGACAATCCAGATAAGCACCGACATAGATGTACTTTTCGGGGCGCTCCGGATCAAAACCGATGAACATATACTCCTTGCCTTTGAGATCAACATCGTCCTTGCTGTTACCGTGACCGCGTGGATTCAATGCGAAGGTGGCGACGTTTGGTCTGTTCACATACGGCCACATGGTTGACATATATCCGGGAACACTCAGGATGGCCGGATGCGGGCCCCGTTTCTTGGGAACCGTATACCAACCCCGAACTTTAACATCTCCATAGCTTTGCATTTCCACGAGATACACATCCACTCGATCTGTTGATCTGTCATCCTTTGTCATCTTGAATTCCGGGGCAACGTTAGCCAGTTCTTGTTTTCGTTTTTTCCAGAATTCGTTGAAATCAGCTTCACGTGTTATGGGGCTCACGATTTTTTCAGGCTCATAGCCCAAAACCATTGTTTTTTTTAGGCTGTCGTTCAGCGTGCAAACGATATGATAAAACCCCGGTGGAGGAGGAGCGAATTTTATTGTTTTGGATACCTCGCCCTTGCCGTTTATGTATATAGTCTGTTGAATACTCTCGAGTACACGCACCGAGTCCACTCTGTCATTCACGAGTTCAAACATCACGTCCAGCGCATAATCTTCACACGAATGGTTCTTCATGGTTATGGTGACAGGCAGCGGATCAGGAGAGAAATAAATGCCGTTGGAATTCTCGAGTTTAAACTGAATGTCGATCAGATCCTCAAACTGTGGGAGTTGAAGGGTGTATGGGCCTTTATAAAGCCCACCGGGGCCGTTATCATCGTAAAGACGCACCGCAATAACATTCGGCTGTCCCCAGCGAACCAGGCTCGTCGGAACCCGGTAAAAGCGTCGAGTATCATAGGCCGTTTTATAGTCCGGTGGCATGGAACCGGTAACCCCAACTCGTTCTCCATTAAAATAAGTCATATCGGCATCATCCATAGAACCCAACGACAGACTCAGAAGACCGTTTTCATCTTGCTGTTGCCAGCGCTCCGGCACTGTGAACTCAATCCTATACCATGCGTACCCATCATAATTCGCATAACCAGCTTCTTCCCAAGGCACACCCACTTGAATAGTCTGCCACTTGCTGTCATCCATATCGGGATCGGCCCATGTTTGATTATCGCCGGTTTGCATGACCCACCCTGTGTCAAGTTGTATTGAACTTTGCCCTACCGTTAGAGTTGGATAGAAAATGATGATAAGGAATGGGATAAACGAAATACTACAATCGCTGAAACATTTGCCACCGGAAGCAGTTTGTCTTAATTTCAACACACATCACCTTTCATAATGACCAATTTTTCTGATATCTATCCCATCAACCTACTCTTATATAATATTATCAGTGTCCGAAGTAATCAAGGTTTGTTGATTTCTGGGATAGTTCAGGGAGGAGCTTTAGTTGCCGCCGGATCTCCTTTGCTGCCCAGACTAATCGCGGTCTTATCCACGTTGGTCAAATTGATTCCCTAATCAGCGAAGGCCTGCTGCGGAATCAGCCGCTTTTTCCAGGCGGTTTTGATGGCCACTTCCGGATCGTCATTGATAATGATAAACGATCCGCCGGCGGAATTGGAAACCGCCACGTAGAGCGAATCAACCGCGTTGGCCGAATCACCCTGGAGCCAGACTGACGAGTCCACGACGCCTCCGGCCGCACAGTCGCGCGGTGCCGTGACCTGGTCCAATTTAAACCACATCAAATATCTTTTCTTGAGTTGCTATATTCTGTTGTTATAATCCCCTGTATATATTGAAGTCGAATTTCCTATTAGTTAACGACTAAATCACGATTTGGTTGCCGGGTTCTTGTGCCACAAAATCAACGTTGTTTGGGTTCTTATACGGAATCCTATAGACATTGTTACTTAAAATGAAAAGCTGTCAAATGAATAAGCCCATAGTTCATCTCGTGTGTAATGCACATCTTGATCCAGTCTGGCAATGGGAATGGGAGGAAGGGGCCTGTGAAGCGCTTTCCACATTCCGCACGGCTGCCGATCTCTGTGAAGAGTCCGAGAGCTTTGTCTTCAATCATAACGAAGTCATTCTCTACAAGTGGATTGAGGAATACGAGCCCGAACTGTTCGAACGGATTCGCAGGCTTGTCAAAGCCGGAAAGTGGCATATCATGGGTGGATGGTATCTCCAGCCCGACTGCAATATGCCGTCGGGCGAAGGACTCGTTCGCCAGATTTTAGCCGGACGGAAATACTTCCAAGAGAAGTTTGGCGTCCGGCCAACTACTGCTATCAATTTCGATCCCTTTGGCCATACCAGAGGCCTTGTACAAATCCTCGCGAAGAGCGGTTATGATTCCTATGTCCACTGCCGACCCTTGAGACAGGAATGCGGTCAGGAGGCCGATGATTACGTCTGGATTGGCTACGACGGTTCAGAGATCATCTGCACGCGCCCACGCCTGTGGTACAATTCGCAACTGGGCAAAGCGGGCGACAAACTCAGAACACAGCTTGAAGAAAATTCCGACCTCGGCGTCTCCCTGATGCTCTGGGGTGTTGGAAATCATGGTGGAGGGCCCAGTCGCAAAGACATTCGAAACCTTGATCGAATTATAGCTCGGGAGAAGAATCGGACCATTCTGCACTCTACACCGGAAACTTATTTCAAGGATCTGAAGCAACGCAAACACGAGTTACGGCGTTGGGCAAAAGATCTTAATCCCTGGGCCGTCGGATGCTACACCTCGATGATTCGCATCAAACAGGGATACCGTGCATTGGAAAATACCCTCTTCATGGCAGAGAAAATAGCATCTGCAGCCGCAGCGCAAAGGCTGATGCCATATCCCGGTGCCCAACTGAAAGCGGCAGAGGAGGATTTGCTCTGGACGGCTTTCCATGATATTCTTCCCGGCAGTTCAACGCCTCCCGTGGAACAACACGCCCTGCAGAAGATCGGGCATGGAATGGAACTGTTGTCACGGATCAAGGCAAAGGCATTCTTCTGTCTGGCAAGTGGACAGTCTAAAGCGAAAACAAACACATTCCCGATATTTATTTACAACCCGCACCCCTGGCAAATAGAGACAACAGTCGTTGCTGAGTTCAACCTGCCGGATATTATTTTCTGTCCGAATACGTTCTGGGTGCCGAGCCTGTTTCACAAGGGGGAAAAACTTCCCATACAGGCAGAACGTCCGGACAGCAACCTGCCTATGGATTGGCGCAAACGTGTTTGCTTCAAGGCCACACTGGCACCCGGCATTGTGAATCGCTTTGACGTTGCACTAACTCGCAAGTCCAAACGTCCGGTGTTCAAGAACAGGGAGAAAGATGGAGTGCTCCGTGTGCGTGGAAAGAATGTTGACTGGGCCATCAACACCCGATCCGGGCTGATCGAGCACTTGAGAATTGACGGAAGAGATATTCTCCTCAAAGGTGCGTTCAAAGCTCTGATTTTGCGCGATACAGCCGATCCATGGGGCATGACATCAGACAGGTTTGATACTATTGTTGGTCGCTTCCGCATTCTGTCACACGCAAAGAGCGCAGAAGTATCGGGAGTTTCCGCCAAACGCCTCAAGCCCGTCCGGATTATTGAAGATGGTCCTGTACGGACTGTTGTTGAAGCATTGTATGGCTACAATGACTCCTTATTGATACTGACATGGAGATTACCCAAAGAGGGGATTGAGATCGAGCTCAATGTGCGGGTCTTGTGGAATGAAAAGGACAAGTTGCTGAAACTGTCAGTGCCTACATTATTACGAAATGCTGTATATGTCGGTGATGTTGCCTATGGCCGCGATGTATTGCCGGCTACCGGTCGCGAGGTGGTTACCCAAAAATGGAGTGCCGTTGTCTCAGAACACGATGATCTGGCTCTGACCATCGTGAACGACGGCACCTACGCTTCATCGTTCACTAACGGACAGATGCGTATTACTCTCCTGCGTTCACCTGCCTACGTTGCCCATCCGGTCAATGATTGGGCCTTCATGCCCGATAACATGTTTCGTCCCCGAATTGATCAGGGCGAGAGATTGTTCACCTTCTGGTTAACCGCCGGCCCGGTCGACGAGCGAATGTGTGCGGTTGCTCGGGAAGCCCAGATACATAACGAGAAGCCCATGGTCCAATGGTTCAGCCCTTCGGGATGCGGTATCCGCCCAAAACCCTTTGTTCTCTTGTCCAACAGGAATGTTCAAATAACATCCATCAAACGAGCAGAGAAAGGTGACGGCTGGATCATCCGTCTGTTTGAACCCACGGGCAGGCACCAAAAGACATTATTGCGTATCTTTGCCAGTAAGCCTATTCGCAGGACTGTGACATTACAGCCGTTTGAGGTCAAAACGCTGAAAATTGACAACACGTTCCGTACTGTGGTCGAGACAAATCTGATGGAAGAAACTCAATAACAACACAGTCGAAGAGACTCCGAGATAGCCGCGCTTTTAGCATCTATCTCGCAAATCCTCGTTGTTGACTTTATACGTTACATAGGAATCAACCAATTTGAGTTCAATCTGGGAGTCACTAAAGTGAACTACTATGCAACCGAAACACGATACGAAAACATGATTTACCGACGTTGTGGGCGAAGCGGTCTGAAATTACCTGCAATTACTTTGGGACTTTGGTACAACTTCGGTGGCATTGATTCATTCGAAAATGCCCGGGCTATGGTTCGTCGTGCATTTGATTTGGGCATTACCCACTTCGACTTAGCCAACAATTACGGCCCGCCGCCAGGTTCGGCCGAGGAGAATTTCGGCAAGCTTCTCTTTCAAGATTTGGGCCCTTATCGAGATGAACTGATCATCTCTTCAAAAGCCGGGTATCTGATGTGGCCGGGACCTTATGGCGAGTGGGGCTCGCGAAAATATCTCATCGCAAGTCTTGACCAGAGCTTGAAACGGATGGGCCTGGAATACGTCGACATTTTCTATAGTCATAGACCGGACCCGGAAACACCACTGGAAGAAACCATGGGGGCACTCGATTTCATTGTCAGAAGTGGTCGAGCCCTGTACGTGGGTATATCGTCGTACAATCCTGAGCAAACGCGACAGGCAGCGACAATCTTACGGAACTTGGGTACGCCATGCATTATTCACCAGCCTCGTTACAATATGTTCGATCGTTGGGTCGAAGACGGTTTATTGGATGTTCTTTCTGAAGAAAGTATTGGCTGCATCGGATTCTCGCCATTATGTCAGGGCATTCTAACTGACAAGTATCTCGAAGGCGTTCCTGAAGATTCGCGTGCGGGTAAGTGGACAGACCAATTAACGTGGGGTGATACGGTCAGCAAAAAACGCATTGCCAAGGTTACAAAGCTCAACAAATTGGCGAAAACTCGCGGCCAGAGTATGGCTCAAATGGCCATTGCGTGGGTTTTACGTCACAAGGAGATGACCAGTGCGCTCATTGGCGCCAGTTGTGTGAACCATATCGAGGATGCCGTAGCTACTCTGACCAACCTGGACTTCAATACTGAAGAGCTTAAGGCAATTGACTCGATCCTCGAGTAATCCGGGTTAATTATCTCCAATCTAAGTTTGTTAGAGGAGTTCTCTTTCTTTAACGCCTTTGTAGTGTTTCGAATTGTTCTTCCTTAACCACTCCAGGAGGCATGCCCGAAGCTCTTCTGCTTTTTCAGCAAAGCGATGGCGATTCGGATTCTTCCCCAGTAGATTATTCATCTCGTGAGGATCGGTATTCAAATCATACATCGCATTAAGAACTTTGGAAGTTTTTGAATAGGGTATTATTAATTTCCAGCCATCTTTTACAACCATATAGTTTGGTGACACATCGCCTCGATAGTCCCATTCGGTCACCACATACTTGCCATGCTCTTTGTCAGTGCCCTCGATCAAACCACGCAGGCTTTTTCCGTCCGATTTATGCGTCCCTATTTCCAGGTAGTCTAAAATTGTCGGAAATAAATCAACTAATGAAACATACCCATTTACCTTGGTATGGCTGTTGATCTTGCCGGGTAGACGGATCAATAACGGGATGTGGGCCGACTCTTCATAAAACACATTTTTTTCACGTAAACCGTGAGCCCCAAGCATTTCGCCATGATCACTTGTGAAGATGACCAGGGTTCTCTCAGTCAGCCCGTGTCTGCCCAATGTATCTAATATCGCACCCACCCAGTCATCAATTTCCTTAACAAGGCCATAATAGTTGGAAATCATATATTTGATTTTTTGCGGATCTGCATACTCCGGATTCGCCAACCTTCCATTCGCAGTTTTATAGGGTGAGTTTACCATATCATCGGAAATACTGACCGGAGGTATTATATCTTTTGCCGGATACATACTGTAATAGGGTTCGGCTGGTAACATTGGAGCATGCGGAAAATGAAACGAACAGGTAATGCTAAATGATCTATCTTTGAGCCGCTCGATGGCTTCAATGGTTTGTTTTGCCTGAAATGCCGTTAAGGTGTGTTCTTGGGGCATCTGTAATTCGCCATGCATGTCACACTGTGGAAATCGAATCTCCTTTGCCTTCAACGCAGCATCAGTCATTCCATGGTGTTTATCCAGAGGATCCGTTTTATATGGCCTTCCTGACATTTTATCGTATAGCTCTCCGGCTTTAAGTCCTCTTATCGGCACTTTTCCATTGAGATAATCAAGCCACACAAACCTTTGACCGCCATGTCCAAAAATTGATTTTCCGTTTTTTGCTTCTTTTACCGGATTTTTGTAAATATCTGTATGAGAAGATTGACTGTGCCATTTGCCGTAATATTCACAATGATAACCTTCATCTGCGAGGATCTCATCAAATGTCGGCATGGTCATTAATCCCTCTTCTTCTACATAGTACGCCCGGTCATTCGTCTTCATCCCGGTGTTCTCGACGGTATGCCCAGTAAGTATAGATGAGCGTGCGGGAGCGCAAACAGCACAGGGGGTATAAGCATTCTTAAAGTAAGCGCCTTGTTCCGCCAACCGGTCAAGATTGGGGGTTTCAAGAACGGTATTGCCGGCGATACTTAATGCGTCTGATCGCTGCTGATCGGTCATGATAAACAACAGGTTAGGTTTATCACCTTGACTCCCAAAACTCTGCACACTTTCCGAGCATCCGGACAAACTCGTAAGTGCCATGGACATCGCTGCCGCTTTTAAAAATTCCCTTCTGTTCTGAACATTCTTTCTCATCGATATCCCCTTCGAATTTCAGTGTCAAGACTTGCTGGTTCGTCTAATAATTTCTTCTTTACCCGTTGCCAGAATTCTTTTTACAAAATCATCGAAGTGGCCTCGAAGCTGCTTTTCCACTTCATCATATTCCGGATGGTCGATCAGATTATTCATTTCACCCGGATCTTTCTCGCGGTCAAAGAGCATATCACCGAAAGACCTGAAATCCCTTCCAGCGGCATAAGCAGTCGGATCAAGCCATATCCCGAGTTTATGTTTATCCGTTATTACGCTGGCCTGGGACCAATTCTCAGAGACTATGTATTTTCGCCTCGTTGCTTGACCGGTCGTTAAGGTCGCAGCAAGAGATGTAGCGTCAATGCCGTGTATCGTATTCGGTGGTTTGATACCTGCAAGTTCCAATAGAGTCGGGTAAAGATCGAACATTTCGACGAGATCATCAATGACCTGCCCCGGTTTTATCCGCCGCGGCTGTGATACAATCAGTGGCACCCTGAGGGTTTCCTCATAAATGTTATGGCCAACTGCACATTTTTCGATCATGCCATGTCTTCCTACGAAATCTCCATGATCGGATGTATAGACGACTATCGTATTGTCAAGCAATCCCTCTTCTTTGAGCGAGTTCATGATCGTACCGATATGGTGATCGATCTCGGTAACAAGGGCGTAGTATGATGCGATGTAAAAACGGAAGAGCTGTTCGTCTTTGGCTGCTTTGTCCAGACGCCAGACTTTATTTTTGCCCTCGTGCCAATCCTTCAAAGCAGGCGGAAGGCTATCAGGTGGTTGGTTCAGAGTCGCAGGCTTTTTGATCGCATCCCCTTTTGCAGTGCCCAGGCCCCACTTGGAATAGTCATACCTATTTAAAAAACGTTTGAGCGCATTGTAAGGTTGATGGGGGCGGTAAAACGAAGACCAGCAGAAAAAAGGTTTATCGCGGTTTTTCTGCTCGCGAATCAACTTGACCGTTTCCCTGGCGGTAAAGGCCTCCATGGTCATGCCTTCCGGTAATGCCGATATTCTCGTTCCAAGATCCGCGGTCGGATATTTGCCTCCAAACTCAGCACTCCAGTCGTGTTGAAACTCATCGAGATATCCCTGCTGCTCAATCCATTCCCAGTAGCTGTTGCCGGGCGATTCTTTCTTAATGTGACCTCGATGATAATCCCAGCCAAGATCCGCCGAACCTTTGAGATGACGCTTGCCAAAGGCTGCGGTATAGTATCCGCTAGCCTTCAGAACCGTTTGCAGCGAGACAACTTCGTCAATGACACTTGACTTGTCGGGATTGTGAAGGATGCCCAGCTTGCGGGGGTAGAGCCCGGTCATTAAGGACATTCGGGAAGGAACGCAGACGCCGTCCTGACAATAAGCCCTATTGAAAACGGTTCCGCTTTTTGCGAGCTGGTCGAGATTCGGAGTAATCACATCGGGGTGATTCCGAAAACCCATACAGTCCGCCTGATGCTGATCAGAAAATAACAGAAGGATATTGGGCTTCTGTTTTGGACCTTGAACCTTAGCCTTCAGACCACGAGGCGCATGGGTAGCCACGAGAGCGGTCGCGGCAATGGCTTTGACAAAAGATCGCCTTGTCAACCTGCCTACGGGTGTCTGATTTGATATGTTTTCACTTTTCACAATATAACTCCGTTTTCCAGACAGTAGAAAATGTAATGTTGATTCTTATCCAAGCTGATAATTTACCATTAACTTTTTCAATTCTTTTTTCATGTCGCTGATTATGTTCTCATATTTTGGATTATCGTATTCGCTGTTCATTTCCAGTGGGTCTTTATGAAAATCATAAAATTCCCATTCGCCCTTAGTATAAAATTCGATCAGCTTATAACGTTCGCTTCGGATACCTCGATGGCTGAAAAACTCGTCTTTCCACGACTTTCTCCTTCTTGGGAAAATATCTTACTCACCAATTCTTTTAAATCCAGTTTTTATCCTGGTGGCTCATATCTTTTCCGCTAAAAGAACAGTTTCTCTGATCATATTATCTTTTATCCGACTACTCATGCTTCGGCTTGGAAAATGGGATTTAGAAACTCCGCCATTTGTTTGACTTTCTCCAATTCCTGTTTCGAGATTGGCTTGAAATTCATGGCCAGATCCAAAGCCATACGAAACAACGACTCTTCCCCCGGTGGTATAGCAGCGGTTATAGGTTGACTGAGGGTAAAGTACATCGCTAGCTTTGCGTCTTCGCGTTCGGTAAGAGGTTGATACCAGCACTTTGAGTATTGTTTGCGTAATGAATCACCCTCCGGCCATTGCTGCCGTGCCAGAGACTTTAGCGCCAGTATTGCCATTCCTTTAGACTCTGCAGCGGCAATGACCTTGGGGCCGAAATTACCTTTATAGAATGTGGCGAAATTAACAGGCAGTAAGACAGAATCGAAATCATACCGATCCAGGGCAGCAAGAGCGGCTTGCTCAGAATGGGCAGAAAAACCAAGATAACGAACCCGTCCCTGTTTTTTTGCTTCGAGAAACACCTCCATTGCCCCACCTTTGGCAAAAACAGCATCTACATCATCTTTGACGTCTGTAATTGAGTGAAGCTGATAAAGGTCAAGGTAATCGGTACGTAATCGCTTGAGCGACTCGTTCAACTCTTTCGAAGCACCTTCTCGCCTGCGCTGTCCGGTCTTACATGCCAGAAACACCTTTTGACGATAGGGTTCCAGCGCCGGGCCGAGTTTCAATTCCGCATCGCCATAAGTTGGTGACACATCAAAGTAGTTCACTCCTTTTTCAAAGGCCTCAGCTACCACACGATTGGCATGCGACTGGTCCGCGCCATCCACTACGATTCCACCGAAGCCGATGATTGACAACTTCACTCCGGTCTGACCATATTTTCTCTGTCGAAGTCTGGCGGGATTGTTAGAGGAGTAATCGCCCTCGAGTTCATCCGCTATCTCTGAAGCACAACCCCCTTCTTTGCCTTTCGTTATCGATCTGGCTGCAATTGTGCTTTCTTCGAGAGATCTTTTGCATTTCATATATCGGTCCTCGATGACATGCGATTGGGTATCTTTCAACTTTTAAATCATCTTCAAGGTCAAAATTATACACTGAAGGAATGCTATTTGAAAAGCACAAACCTCTCTCTGCGTACATCATCTGCTAACGATAACTATGTACCAAAATGGTGGAAAGAGACGAGTCCCTGATATACGTGTTTGACTTTTTGGTGACTCCCATGGCGCAGCATGCGGAAATTGCCAGAATTATTTCGAAATTGAAATGATATGGTGGTATGATTCGCAGTGTCGCGTGCAGGAGCGCCGATGATGAAGTTAAATGCAAAATCCCGGTTGAAAGAATCTGAAGCTTGCAAAATTAGCGTATCTCAATTGATAAGGTAAGTAACATGAAAAAAGCGAAAACCATTTTATGCACATGGCTGGTGATGTTGGTGTCGGCACCGGCGTTCTCTCAGGAGAAACCTAATATCGTTTTTATCCTGGCCGATGATTTTGGATATGCCAGTCTGAATTCATACGGAGCGGATCAGAACCTGGTGCGTACCCCTCACATCGATCGCATCGCAGAGGCGGGGATGTGTTTCACCAATGCCTATACCCCGGCGTCTATCTGTACTCCTACACGCTATGGGTTGATAACCGGGCGCTATCCCTGGCGTTCGCCGCTTAAATCCGGGGTGGTCAATCCTCTCGGGCCCTTGCTGCCGGATCCGAAAAGAATAACGGTTGCCGATTGGCTCAAAGAGCGCGGTTATCATACCGCCTGCATCGGCAAGTGGCACCTGGGTTATGGCACAGGACCGAAAGTGGATTTTACCGGCACACTATCCCCCGGACCGCTCGATCTGGGTTTTGACTACCACTTTGGGGTTCCGCAGAACCACGGTGACATGCATGGCGTGTATATTGAAAACGAGCGCATCTACGGATTGAGGAGCAGGAAGGTGCAACCCTACTCCAGGACCTTCTACGGTCCTCAATATGTGGGCTATGATGCGCCGCAACGTGTTAACAAGGACGTCATGGGGGATTTGACGGACAAGACGGTTCAATGGCTCAAACAACAAGACAGGCACACACCGTTCTTCCTGTACTTTGCCGCGGTGGCGGTTCACCACCCCATTACCCCCTCCGATGCTATGCGGGGCTTGAGCGATTGTGGGCCCTACGGGGATTTTATCCAGGACCTGGATATGAGTGTGGGGAGAATCGTTGAAACATTGGAATATATGAACCTTCTGGATAATACTCTGATCATCTTTACCAGTGACAACGGCGGGGAGATTCCCTCCAATAGACCGGAAGCGCCGGAGATTCAGGCGCAAACATATGGACTCAAGATCAATGGTGACCTGCGCGGTGATAAGCATACGATCTGGGAGGGGGGGACCCGGGTACCGTTTATTGTATCCTGGCCCGGAAGAGTAAAAGCCGGCTCCATTTCGAATGACATGATCAATATGGTGGATGTGTTTTCGACACTCTGTGACATCACGGACGGCAAGCTCCCCGATTCCAAAGAGGTCGCACCAGATAGCTTCAGTTTCCTCCCCTCTTTGAACCAATCGAAGAAGACGCATCAACGCACGTCAATAGTCACTGCCGATGCCCGCGGCATGCATGCCATTCGTATGGGGGATTGGAAATACATTGACAACACCACGCCTCAGGCCTGGTCCCAGGGAAAACAGGGGACCTTCAAGAACGTAAAACCTCAGCTTTATAATCTAGCAGACGATCCCTCGGAAAGTATGAACCTGGTTGATCATAAACCGGATATCGCAAAAAAACTGGCAAGGGAACTCAACCGGATCAGAAACGCTCGGTCAACCCGGTAAACAAGCATGGGCAAGTACGGACAACTATAGAAGGAGAAACTTTAATAATGCCCCAAAAACAGCAATGTCAACCTGATCATAAAGATGCGGAAAAGATACAGTGTCATTTTATTTCCAACACGCACTGGGACCGCGAGTGGCGATACTCGATGCAGCGAACGCGTCATATGCTCGTTTACATGATGGACATGCTACTTGATATCTTTGAAAAGTATCCTGAATTCAGCTCATTTCATCTCGATTCTCAGACGGTGCCGATCCGGGACTATCTTGAGATCCGGCCTGAGAAGGAAGAGGTGATAAAAAAGCTGGTCGCTGAAAAAAGGCTTTTCGTTGGTCCATGGTTCTGCTTGCCCGATGAGTTTTGTGTCTCAGGCGAGTCACTGATCCGAAATTTACTGCTGGGCCACAAGATCGCCAGGCAGTTCGGTCACGTCAGTAAGACGGGTTACTCGCCATTTTCATGGGGCCAAATCTCACAGATGCCTCAGATATATAAAGGTTTCGGAATTGCATTTGCCGCCTTTTACAGGGGCATTAATACCCTGGTGGCGCCAAGGTCGGAAATTTACTGGGAAGGCGCGGACGGGACAAAGATCGTAGCATCGAGATTAGGATGTCGGCCCAGGTACAACGTCTGGTACGTTTTACAGCGGCCTGCCTATTGGAATATGCTTGACGTAGATGAAAGACTGATCCCATGGCAGAAAGGGCATGGGACCTTTAAGATGATCGATGAAGGCCACCACCTTTTGGATGCCCGATACGCTCATCCGAAGTTTACATATTATAAGGAAGCGATCGCCGATAGAGCAAGGCAGGCGATAGAAGAGCAGGATAAGGACTGGACGACGGCACACCGTTTTTGGAGCTGCGGACATGATTCATCGTGTCCTGACATAAGAGAGATCGAGATGATCAAGGACGCCAACGCCGCTCTTAAAGGGACGGCTGAAGTTTTTCATAGTCATTTCTCCGACTTCCAGAAAGGCGTTCTGGAATCGGTCAGTGATGATTTGCCGACGGCGAAAGGTGAAATGAGAAACCTTTCTACCGGGGGAAACACCAGCCCATTATTCGGCTGGATCATCTCTGCAAGAATGGACGTCAAGCAGGACAACTTCCGCACCGAGCGGGATCTCATCAGCTACGCTGAGCCTTTGGCTGTATTTTCAGCAATGCTGGGTTCGGTATATCCACAGGCTTTTATAAATAAGGCATACGACTGGTTACTTCAGAATCATGGGCATGACTCCATCGGCGGATGCAGCAGGGACATTATCAGTGAAGATATGTTCTATCGCAGCAGGCAATCCCGCGAGATATCGGCTTGTGTGACGGAGAACGCGTTAAAAGAAATCGCCGGTTCGATAAAAATTGACAAAGACAAATGCCGCGACGTTGCGATGATCGCATACAATCCTTCCGCCTTTAAACGCTCGGAGGTCACGAAGGCATACGTGCAGGTGCCGAACGACTGGAAGGGCAAGGCCATCGAGATCACCGACGGCCAGGATAATAAGGTCGAATTCGATATCGTCGGCAAGGATGATCCTTACTACCAGATCGTGCAGTCACCTAACGATTGTGCGAATTCGTTCCTGATGACCAGATACCACCTTGACCTCAGGCTCGAGGATATTCCCTCGATGGGCTATAAGACATTCTTTGTAAAGCCTGCTGGTGGAAAAAGAAAAGCAACCGGTTCGATGGTCACTGGGCCGACGACAATGGAGAATGAGTTTATTCGTGTCACGGTTAAGCCTAACGGCACCTTAAGCATTCTCGATAAAGAGACCGGCAAAACTTACGACAACCAGGGATATTTCATAGATTCCAGCGAGATAGGCAATCCGTGGGAGCATGAAGCGGTTGAAAATGAGCAGGTTCTCTCGACGATCGAGGCGGCGGCAGATATCGAACTTATCAAAGATACAATCTTCGAAGCGTCATACGACGTTGCGATCGACTGGAAACTTCCCAAGGGGAGAAGCGAAGACGAGAAGAGCAGAAGTGCCGAACTTATCGATCACAGGATCATTAATACGGTCAGCCTTAAACAGGGTCAGCGGTGGGTCGAGGTTGAAACAATATTTGAGAATAAGGCCGAAGACCATTACCTGCGGGTCTGCTTCGATTCCGGAATCGATACCGACAAGGTGCACGTGCAGGGGCAGTTCGATGTTGTTGAAAGATCGCTGGAGAAAATCGATCACTCGATATTCGAAGAGGCCCCGCAACCCGAACATCCGATGAACTCTTTCATTGATCTCAGTGACGGTGAAACCGGTCTTGCCCTTTTGAATGAAGGACTGAAAGCTTACGAAGTCGTGGGCGATAAAGATAAAACAATGTGCCTGACGCTGCTTCGATCTTTCCCGCTTAAAATTTGTGTCACGCCCTTGGAAATGACCGATTACAGCGGCATCGATAAAAGCTCGCAATGCCTGGGCAGGCACGCTTTCCGTTATGCGGTTATGCCCCACAAGGGCGATTGGCAGAAGGCGAATCTTTGGCAGGCAAGTGAAAAATTCAACCTTCCGATGCTGTTGGCACAGATCGCTCCGACCAAACACGGCACGGGGCCGCTTGAAAAATCCTTCCTCGAACTTGGAACAGAGCAACTGCACGTCAGCGCAATCAAGAAAAGTGAGGATGGCAACGGCTGGATCGTTCGCCTACTCAATCCGTTGGACAGTATTATCACAAGCAATATAAGGCTAAACGGAGGTTTTGCCAATCCATACAAGATAATGTCACCTGTCGAAGCTATTCAGAATGAATACACATTTAGTGCATTAACGAGGAAATGGACGAAGGTTAAAGAGGTTACATTAGAAGAAGTTCCTGTAAAAGATTTGCAGATTCGCAGGGATGGCTGGGTGGATTTTGAAATCAAGCCAAAGCAAATTTTAACCATTGAGTTTCTGCCGTAAGGTATTAAAATCTGATACATCATGTTTGTCGATAAAATGAAGGAGAATTTATGGGCAGTCTCAACTCTGTCGACTATACAGTAATTCTTGTTTATTTTGGATTTCTGATCGCCCTGGGTTTGTTTCTTAGAAAGAAAGCTTCTCAAAGCCTTGAAGATTATTTTCTGGGTGGACGCAAGCTACCCTGGTGGGCCCTGGGTTTATCCGGCATGGCGACCTGGCTGGATGTGACAGGGACGATGATTATCACATCCTTTTTATTTATTCTTGGCCCACGAGGCCTTTTTATTGAGTTTCGCGGCGGGGCGGTATTGATCGCGGCTGTGGCCATGTTGTGGATTGGAAAATGGCATCGGCGAAGCGGGTGTATTACAGGTGCTGAATGGATGAGTTATCGTTTCGGGACTGGTCTGGGGGGGAATTTCGCACGTCTAACGATGGCCGTCGCCATGATCATCTTCACACTCGGTATGCTGTTGTATATGATCAAAGGCGTGAGTCTTTTTCTGTCGATGTTTGTTCCGATTGCACCCTTCTGGTGTGCTGTTATTATGATTACCATTGCCATGCTTTATACCATGATGTCCGGTTTTTACGGCGTGGTATTTACGGATGTTCTCCAGTCGGGCATTGTATTAATAGCCGTCATTGCTATTTCGTTAATGGCCGTTGTCAAGATTGGCCATGTTGAAAGTATTTCCCAGTTTGCAAATCAGATTACCGGCAGTGAAGCCTGGGGCAGTTCCATTCCTCACTGGAACACTCCGATGCCGGAAGGGTATAAAGCCTACGAAGATCTGTTTATGTTTGCACTATTTTATCTGATTCGAATGGTCATTGGCGGCATGGGCGAAGGGGCCGAGCCAAAATATTTTGGTGCCCGCAACGATAGGGAATGTGGAAAGCTGACCGCCCTGACGATATCAACCATTATGTTTCGATGGCCGATGATGCTCGGATTTGCGATTCTGGGTTTGTTTCTGGTCAATGATCTATTTCCGGATCAGTCTATTCTTGCAGAGGCCGCTGTCCTGATAAAACAACAAGTCGGTGATGCCAGTAAGGCAGAATGGGCGGATATTCTGGCAGGCATCATGAATCATCCCGAGCAGTATTCATCGGAGCTGATTGCAAATCTGCAGGAATTAATGGGCGAAAGTTGGAAAACAAAGCTGCATCTGGTCAGTTATGAGGGTACGGTAAACGCCGAAAGAATTCTGCCGGCGGTTATTTTGTTTAATATTCCGATGGGGATGAGAGGGCTTCTTCTCATTGCGTTAATCGCCGCTTCCATGTCCACATTTGATACCAATATCAACGTGGGAGTCAGTTTCTTCGTCAGGGATCTCTATCAACGATTCCTCCGGCCGAAGGCAGAAAATAAAGAATTAATACTGTCCTCCTATTTATGTATTTTGGTCTTCGTGATTATTGGCTTTATTGCCTATTATACCGTCGATAATATCAATGATATCTGGGGCTGGGTCATGATGGGGCTGGGAACCGGTTTAATGGTTCCAAAGATTATCCGTTTTTACTGGTGGCGTTATAACGGCAGCGGTTTTGCCATCGGAATGCTTTCGGGTGTGATCGCAGCGGTTATCCAACGGTTTGTCTATCCGGATCTGGATGAACGTCTTCAATTTACATTTATGTTGCTGATTGGATTAATGGGTTCAATTATTGGGACGTATTTATCCTCTCCGACAGACCGGAAAACGCTGACTCATTTCTACAGAACAACACGGCCTTTCGGTTTGTGGAAGCCTCTCGAATCGACTTTGCCGAATGATGTATATCAGCGAATGAAAAAGGAACACTTCTATGATCTCGTGTCCCTTCCGTTTGCCGTTACGTGGCAAATTACGATTTTCCTTCTGCCCATGCAGTTAATTATAAAGTCGTATCAAGCTCTCTTCATTACTGGGATTATCTTTCTAATCAGTTCGGTGGGTTTATATTTATTCTGGTACACGAAATTACCGGAGGCAAACTTCGAAGAGGATTATGAGAAAACTATTTAAGGATAACAAAATAATGACTAACAGACGTGACTTCGTTAAATTTTCTGTCGGGAGCATTCTTGCGACCAATACCGCCATCGCGATGGCGGCGAAAAGACCTGCTGAAAAGAAAAAGAACGTCCTGTTCATTATTGTCGAGGACTTTAAGAACATCATGGGCTGCTATGGCAACCCTTTGGTGATGACGCCGAACATTGACAGGTTGGCGCAGAGGGGTCTGCGCTTTGACCGCGCCTATTGCCAGTACCCGGTATGCAACCCGAGCAGGTCTTCCTTTATGACGGGCCTTCGCGTTGATACCGTCGGTATATATGAAAACGTTACCCCGTGGACCAAGAACATAGGGCATGTCATGACCATGCCGAGGCTCTTCAAAGAGAACGGCTACCATACAATCCGCATGAACAAGGTCTTTCACGGAACCGGTGTGCACGATGATCCTGAAGCCTGGAGTGAAATGTATGATATGGGCACAAACAAACTGGGCCGTACCGGCCAAACAAGAAATCTCACCAACGGTGTTGTGCCATGGTGCAGCTGGCTCGCCGCGAATGGTACCGACGAAGACCAGCAGGACGGTGTAATAACTTCAAAAGCAATCGAACTCTTAAAACAAAAAAGAGAAAAACCCTTCTTCATAGCACTCGGTCTGGCCAAGCCCCACGATCCTTTCAACGCTCCCAGGAAATATTTTGATATGTATAACCTGGATGAATTGATGCCGCCGGTATTGCCGGAGAACAGGTATCCCGAACAGCAGTACACAATTCAGAGTGGTTGGAAGAAATCTTTTGATAAATTTTCGCTCCAGGATAAAAGAGAATATCTAAGGGCATACTACGCCTGCACGACTTTCGTTGACGCGCAGATCGGTAGAATCATGGATACACTGGACAAACAGGACCTCTGGAAGGACACGGTGGTACTCTTTATTGGCGATCACGGATACAACCTGGGCGAACACGACTGGTGGAATAAGAATGTATTATTCGAAGACTCATGCAGAATCCCGATGATAGCGGTCATCGAGGGCGAGACAAAACCCGCCACGTCGTGTGGCGAACTTGTAGAACTCATAGATCTCTTCCAGACCTTTGCCGATCTTTGCGGTTTCAAAGCACCCCAAAACCTCGAAGGTCTGAGCTTTAGACCCCTGTTGAGCAATCCATACCAAACATGGAAAAAAGCGGCCTTCACTCAGGTTAGAAGAGGGGGTGCTCTCGACGGTGTGAGTATCCGAACAAAACGATGGCGATACATCGAATGGCAGCGTAAAGGCAAAGTCCTGGCTCGTGAATTATATGACCATGCAAGCGATCCGGGTGAATATCGTAACCTTGCAGAATTAAAGGAATTCACCGGTATTTGCAGTGAATTAAGCACACTTCTGAAGAACGGCCAAAACAAACTTGAATTGTAAGGAAATCACCCAAGAATGAGCATTATACCTGGTATAGGTTACATTAACGAAAACTCAGACTTTATAACCTTGGAGGCATGCAGTGACAATTTTTACAAAACAGGTTCCTTAGGTGTAAAACAGATTCTGACGACCGGAGACGGGAAAGTTGAATTCATCGTATTTGAAGACAACACGATAGCTTATGTGAAAAGCCTTATGGGATACCCGGCATACTATCCGGTACCTAATGTAAGAATAGACAAGCCTTTAAAAGCAGTGTTGATGGACCTCGACGGAACGACCGTAAAGAGCGAGGAGTTTTGGATCTGGATCATCCAACTGACAACCGCATCACTGCTGGATAAACCTGAATTCGAACTCGAAGAAGCGGACATCCCCTTCGTATCCGGGCACAGCGTCTCGGAGCACTTGACGCACTGCATAGAAAAATATTGTCCCGACAAAACCGTCGAACAAGCACGCGCTTTCTATTTCGAGCATACCCATCGTGAGATGGAGGCCATACTCAAAGGAAAGGGTCGGGAGAACGCCTTCACACCTTCACCGGGGATCAAGGATTTTTTGCTCAAGCTAAAATCGAAAAACGTCAAGCTGGGTCTTGTAACCTCGGGACTCTATGAAAAAGCTTACCCTGAGATACTATCCGCCTTTGAAACACTACACATGGGAAAACCGGATGACTTCTACGACGCGATCATCACGGCGGGTTTTCCACTCCGCAAGGGCTCGTGTGGTACATTAGGTGAGCTCTCTCCCAAGCCGCACCCCTGGTTGTATGCAGAAGTCTGCCGGGTGGGTTTGGGACTGGAATTCAGCGAGCGTCATCACGTCGTGGGTATCGAAGACTCGAGCGCCGGAATTGCCTCTATCCGGCTTGCCGGTTTTGCGGCAATAGGAATAAAAGACGGCAACATTATCGAAGGCGGCGCGCTGGGTCTGTGCAATCACTTTTGCAACAGTTTCGAAGAAATCCTAAAGATACTTTTCTAAAAGAGGGAAGGACAAAATGAAAAAGTCACTGCTCATCTCTGTAACGGTCCCAATGATCTTGACTGCCGGTTGTGATTCTTTATTTGGAAGCGGCATCGAGGAATTCATACTCTCTTACGACGAAGTCATCGAGGCGTCAATGCACCCATACACAGGCCCATCGAACCCAGGCGTTGACACTTCAACATTGAAGGGAAAAGTAGTCTGCGGATACCAAGGCTGGTTCACAACGCCGGGTGACGGCTCGGGTATGGGATGGTTCCACTGGGGAAAGCCATTCGCCGCACCCAGCGATCAATTCGAGCCAGGTGTCTGCTCGATCGATATGTGGCCTGACATGAGAGAATACAGAAAAAAGGATAAGGTTCCAACGCCCTTTAAACACGCTGACGGCTCAACCGCCTATGTTTACAGTTCCATGAGTCCGGGCGTGGCGGATCTGCACTTCAAATGGATGAAAGAATACGGCATCGACGGAGCGTTCATCCAGAGATTCGCCGCCAATACCTTCAAGCCTTTCGAATTTAACAATGTAAACGTCGTCTTTGCCAACTGCCGAGCGGCCGCCAACAAGTACGGCAGGACATACATACTGATGTATGACCTGACCGGCACCACGGCAGCGCAGGTGGACCACATCATCAATGACATAAAACTGCTCGTCGACAAAATGGGGCTTGCCCAGGATCCCGCTTATCTGCACCACAGGGGAAAACCCCTCATCGCATTATGGGGCTGCGGCTTCAATAAGAGAGAATACGACTCACTTGATGTTGCCAGGATCATCAAGTTTCTAAAAGAGGATCCCACTTACGGCAAATTTTCTGTCATGCTGGGCGTTCCGACGTATTGGCGGATAGGTAAAAACGACGCCCTGGATGATAAGAATCTGAAAGAAGTTATGAAAATGGCCGATGTGGTCTCCCCGTGGTCGGTCGGGCGTTTCAGGACAATCGAAGATGCCTCCAATAAGGCGCAGCCCATGTGGGCGGAAGACATTCAATGGTGCAAAAAATACAATCTGGATTTCCTGCCCGTGGTATTTCCCGGATTTAGCTGGTTCAATATGCACGGCAATAACTGGAACTCCATCCCGAGACTCAAAGGTGAGTTCTACTGGAGCATGTTTTTGGCAGCGAAAAGGGCCGGCGCGGAAATGGCTTATGTGGCGATGTTCGATGAGTTCGACGAATCGACGAATATCCTTAAGTGCGCAAGCGACCCGCCCGTCGGCGAATCGAAATTTCTCACCTATGAGGGCTTACCGTCTGATCACTATCTTTGGCTGACCGCTCAGGGAACGAAACTCATAAGAGGAAAGATCAAGGACACCGATAAAATGCCGAAAAGAAAATAATCTTTATCTGTGCAAAGATAAGCCCGGCAAAGTCATTCGCCGCCAAGTCGGCGAGAGAATAAAGATACTATCCCCTTCATATGATCAAAATGTCATTATTCGTCGCAGTTCTTCTGGTAACGGTAGCGGCAAACCGCTATATTGCTATCATCGAATTGCCGTGTCGAAAGAATTGAAGGATAGCGAATGGGATCAGACCCTGTCTATGATAATGCGGCTTCACGAATGAGTCGACGTCATTTCTTGAAATCCTGCGTGGTGAGTGGACTGTTCGCGGGTAGCGCGTCCGCGGGACAGATAACACCTAAGCCAGTCAAAGAGATATCTCGGGCTGTGCCCAGGCATCCCAACATTATCTTCATCTTCGCCGATGACTGGGGCTATGGGGACCTGGGCATACATGGCAGTGCGTTCTGTAAGACACCCCACCTCGACAGGATGGCGAAGGAAGGGATCGATTTTCAACGGTTCACCGTCAACAATCCTGTTTGTTCGCCCAGTCGGACGGCGGTGATGACGGGACAGTTCCCGGCGCGGCATTGTATTCACCAGCATTTTGCCTCGGTGGAACACCATCAGAAGGCGGGGATGCCCGACTGGCTGGATCCCAAGCTGCCGTTGCTTCCCAGGCTTCTCAAGAAGGCGGGCTATGTCACCGGTCACTTTGGCAAGTGGCATCTCACAAATCGTCACGTCCCGGACGCACCGCTGCCCACGGAATACGGATATGATGAATATGGTGCTTTCAACGTTCCCGGCGCGCAGATCAGGACGGCCGAGACGTGCCCACGAGCAGTTAATTTCATCCATCGTCATAAGGATCGACCCTTCTTCATCAATGTGTGGTTACATGAGACGCATACGCCACACTATCCATTGGAAGAATACCTGAAACAATTTCAGCATCTCGATGAACAACAACGCGTCTATGCCGCTGTTGTTGCTGAAGCGGACGCGGGTGTCGGATCCATTTTGAGCACATTGAAGGAACTTGGACTCGACGAAAACACGTTGGTGATCTTCTCGTCCGACAACGGACCGGAATGGACCGGCAAGCGCAAAGCGACGGATGACAACTCCACGGGTCCGGGCCTGGGTACGTACTATTCGGTCGGGCAAACCGCCGGTCTCAAGGGTCAGAAACGCTCACTCTTTGCCGGGGGCATTCGTGTTCCCTTCATTGCCCGATGGCCGGGAGTGATCCCGGAGGGCAGGGTAGATCGAACTTCAGTCCTTACGGCTGTAGATCTCTTCCCCACGTTCCTCGAACTGGCGGGACAGTCGCTACCAGTAGATCTCAAGTTGGACGGCGAGAGTATTGTCGCAGCACTGAAGGGTTTCGGATTCAAGCGAACTCAACCCATCCACTGGGAGTGGCGTGGTGGTCACCGGCCACCCTATCTATGGCCCCACCTGGGTATCCGGGATGGCAAGTGGAAAATGATGGTCAACCAGGAACTCAATCGCACCGAATTGTATGACATTGAAGCCGACTGGGCGGAGATAACCAATGTGGCGGGGGGCAACCCTGAGGTCGTAAAGGCGTTAATAAAGAAGGTGCTGACCTGGAAAAGTTCTCTGCCCGCAGAACCACCAGCCCACTGCTTTTCAAGATCACGGGCGGAACAACACAAGTAAGCGAAGACAAGTGCCCCTGGTACGAACCACAGAAAGATAGGTGTTCCATACAATGGATACGATGAAGGAACATATCATATTGGCTGAAAAGAGATGGACTTTCTACTGGATAGTTGGCTGCCTCATTTTGTCGGGGCTCCTGATTAATACTGTCGTCGCTGAGGTCCGAATGCAAACGTACACCTATAAGCGTATAGGCGATCTGGAGATCAAAGCGAATATTTATCGTGAGGATGATGAAAAAGTTCGTCCCGTAATCGTCTGGATCCACGGTGGTGCTTTAATTATGGGAGGACGCGAGGGGATTAATCGGCGCGTCAAAAAAATGTTTCTGGATGCGGATTATGCGATCGTGTCAATCGACTACCGTTTGGCCCCTGAAACGAAGCTTCCGGCCATCATCGAAGATGTCGAGGATGCCTTCAAGTGGATCCGGGAAAAGGGACCTGAGTTGTTTGACATTGACAGCAGCCGGATTGCCGTGTTGGGTGGTTCGGCCGGAGGTTATCTAACATTGGCGACGGGTCACCGTGTGAAGCCTCGTCCCACCGTGCTGGTTGCTTTCTGGGGTTATGGCGATCTGATCGGCGACTGGTACAGTAAACCCAGTCCTCATCCCCGCCATCATAAATCAAAAATAGCCGAGGATGAGGTCAGGAGGCAGGTAAGCGGCCCTCCCATTGCGAATTCAAGAGACCGTAAAGGCAACGGTGGAGCGTTTTATCAGTTTTGCCGGCAGCGAGGAATCTGGCCCGGGGAAGTGTCCGGTTGGGATCCGCATAAAGAAGCGAAGAAGTATGAGCCGTATATGCCGGTCAAGAACGTCACGAAGGACTATCCGCCCACGCTTTTAATCCATGGAACGGAAGATACGGATGTTCCGTGTGAGCAGTCGGCCATGATGGCGGAGGAATTCAAAAAGTACGGCATCGATCATGAACTCCTCAGGATCGCCGGTGGAGAGCATGGCCTTGCCGGCGGCGATCCCGGGAGAATCGATTTGGCTTATCAAAGGGCATTTCAATTTGTCCACGCACGGATGACCGGAAGGCTTATTGGAGCCTCACAATCAAAAGAACCATACCCTTCGCTTCCCAACGAAAAGGAATAAGATTTTACACTTTCTCCGGCACCACAAACGGTTTTCGATACTGACGAGTTAGCATGCCGTTAGCTTCTTCATCGTTTGTGAATTTTTGCTTCACCGGATCGAAGTTCAGCGATCGGCCCAGGCGATAGGAAATGTTGGCCAGGTGCACTAAAGCGCACGAGTAGAAACCTTCTTCGATGCTTTTGTTAAACGTTTCAGGATCTCCATTGCGGATCGCGTTGATGTAATTTGCATAGTGATTGCCGAGGCCGCTGCCGGTCGTCCCCGGCTCGCGATTCTTGCCCATGAAGGTCTTCCACTCATCAACCGTTTTGGCCATATAGCCCTTGGATCCATAAAACAAGTTGCCAATGGTATTGGAGCCGCTAATCATATATCCGGTAGCGGAATTCGGATCCTTTTTCATCCACATGCCGTCTTCTCGGCTGCTGATCCAGTGACGCACCTCGAATTGAAGAATTTTTTTCTTATCCCCGGAGCCCCGTTCGTTGGGAAATTCAAACATGGCCATCAGCACGTTTGGTGTGTTCTGATCATCAGCGAACATAACATGGCCACCCATAGCACACACGCGTGTGGGCAGCGTGACGCCCAGGCCCCAGCGGGCGACGTCCATCTCGTGGACGCCCTGGTTGCCCATGTCGCCATTGCCATAGTCCCAATTCCAGTGCCAGTTATAGTGGAAACGGTTGCGCGAGAAGGGGCGCTTCATCGCCGGCCCCAGCCAAAGATCGTAGTGCACGCCTTTTGGAACGGGCTCATTGGGCGTTTTCTTGATTGTGTCACGCCATTTGTAACACAGACCTTTGGCCAGGTAAACATCGCCGAGTTTTCCTTCGTGCAGGAATTTCGCCATTGACTGGCTGCATGGATTGCTGCGCTGCTCGGCTCCGTCCTGCACGATCACGTTGTACTTTTTCGCGGCCCTGACGAGTTGCTGGCCCTCGAAGAAATTGTGGCAGCAGGGCTTTTCCACGGATACGTGTTTGCCCGCCTGAATCGACCAGATGGCGGCCAGGGCATGCCAGTGATTCGGCGTGACAATGGAAACCGCATCGATGGATTTGTTTTCCAGAAGGCGGCGAATATCCGTATATATCCTAGGGCTTTTTCTGCCCTTGTCGACGAAGTGTTTCTTGATGCGCTCTTCAAACAAGTTTTCGTCCACGTCACACAGGGCCGCCACATCCACGTTGGGCAGCTTCATATAACTACTGATGTGGTTCTGGCCCATGCCCCGTATGCCGACTACGGCCACTCGTACTCGGTCGTTTGCATGAGCCCAGGAGGTCTTATCCGGCAGGAAAGTCATACCGGTGACAACACCTGTGGCGGCTTTCTTCATAAATGATCTGCGAGATACCAAGCTGTTAAGTTTCATTGTCCAATCTCCTATTCTAAAGTCGTGCGTTCTCTTTCATCGGTCAAAACTTACTTCAAATCTCGCTCCTGTGCTCCTGCAATAGCGGACGTATCCACGATCAGATCCGCATTTTGGGCGTATGGAGAATCAGGATCAAAGCTTATAACGTCACTTGCTACGCGAACGGTGGAATCATCAAGACGCTCAATGGCGGGGATTGTCTGACCCTGCAGCGCAGGATAGATGACGGCTAGAAAGCGCCATTGCCGGGTTGGGATGGTATTGCTGATCCACAGATTGTGGCCGCAAAGGATATTGCCTTTTCGCCATTGGCGATAATCTTCCCCGGTTAGTGGATTCACAAACGCTTTCATCCCGATGTGGTCGTCAAAATCGAGTTCCTTTGGATAGGCTGTATGTCGCAGTCGCACTTTAACGTCGCCAACAGCATAATCAACAGCGAAAGTGCTTTGATCAAAACTGAATGGCTCCTGAGGGAGAATATGGTACAGCCAGGTGTAAGTAGCAGGCTTCGAAGATTTCAGATCGTCATAGATAATGAAATATCGACCGTGGAGGAAAAGCACATGCCGGATGAAACGTTTCAGATGGGGCAATGCTCTTTCTTGATATACCTCATGTAAGGGCAACGACCATCGGGAGTAATTGCCAGGTGTGCGCGGGTAGCAGCCGGTGGCGTCGCCCGCGAAATACACGTGGTCTTGGCCGCGTGAAAAAGCGGCAGTCCGCCCGTAATAGGGAAAGAGCTGGTCCGTGGAAGGCTGTGCCTGCCCCAGCCCATCCACCAGGATGGTGTTGTGACTCATGGTATGGTATGCGTAGGCATCTTGATTGGCTGAGCTCCCGCCGCCGTGATTGAGCATTTGTCCGTATGCGTGCAGTTGGAAAGAGCCATCGGAGTTGAAAGAGTGACCGTAGCCACCTCGAGGCCGGCATTGAAAAATGACACCCAGACCATTCTCGAAAGTCGAGCGCAAACTCGGTGGACCGGTGGCGGCCATCCCCCAACCGGCGACGGGAAACAAACCAACGGTTTCACGATCCGGTTCCGGTTCGGGCTTATCATAATATGCCGGCAATACGTACTCAATCCAGGGACGGAATGTAGAGAATTCATTGCCGCCATATTCTTGCCAGTTCAGCAGGAAACGACCGTCGCCGGTCAGGTAAGCAAACTTGCGGAAGTGAGCCAGGTGATTGTTGCGGGAGGCATTCGCCTGGTTACCCCAGGCGTTGTGAGGCATACCGACAGGAATGACTCTTCGGAAGAATTCACCGATACGTTTGTAGAATGGATTCCGGCCAAGATTGGCCTGAGGAAGCGATGTGTCGAAGTACATCGTGGCATTCATCAACCATTTACATTTTGACGTACCGTACCCCGGACCCTCATTCCACGCCTCATTGAAGCCATGCCCGCAGGTAATACCGATAAGGTAGTTGAGAATCAGGTTGTACCATTGCTGTCCGATTACACTATGTTCGTAAAGTGCCAGACCGCAAACGGCGGTTCCCATGGCTGCTTCGTAACCATGACTGCTAATCATCCCTGACATCCCGGATGCCCTCACCAAAGGCTGGCCCGTTTGTTTGTCTTTTCGGTCTCGATTCTTCCACGAGAACTTGTTCATGATATGATCAACGCGCCACTCAAGAGATTTGATCATGATTTGTTGTTCATTCGACGTTAGATCAGGATAAAGCCAATCAAACAACAAAGCCAGAAACTCATTCCCGTGAGTGGCGTCCTCATTTCCGTCGCCGCCCAGACCTTCCGGCGACGCCCGCCCGCCGGGAGGGTAGCTCGCCCAGGTGACGGCGCGAGATTTCACACCCGCATATCGATCATCGCCGGTCATCCGCCAGACAAAACATACTGTCGCAAGGTCGCCGGCGATGGTGTAGAATTCCTGGCGAGGTTCGGAATCACGATCCGTTGTGGGAAAGTTGCGCCACCAGGACTTTTGTATTATTGTATCGGCCTGGCGACGCATGAAATCCAGAGCAGCTTTTGAACCAGCATTTGTTTGTGCAAGCCTGCGGATTCTATTCAGGTTCTCAGCATTGAACAAAATGCGAGGATGCCCGATTTGGGCAAGACCGGGATTCAACAAATGCGAACGATCCCAGACCACGGCGTCTTTGGAGATCGTGAACGAACGAACCTTGCTCCATTCGACCCGACCACGAGTAGGGCGATAACCCACCCGCCAGTACCAACGATTCTGCCCGGGAACCAAAGCTGGCAGCATATTGTAGAAATTGAAAGGGCAGGTTACATCTATTACTGGATTTGTGCAATCCGAATTTGGGGAAATCTGGAGAGTGAACGTATACAGGGCATCGCGAAAGTCATTCGGCCAGTCCGGCCAGTAAGGCCAGCTCAAACGCGGAGGATTGAGGCGGACCGTCTCACCGTCTGCCGGACGCCAATTCACATAGCGGCTGTAGTGACTTCGAGGACTCTCCGGCACGATGGCTTCGAGACCAATACGTACAGGCTTAGCAGCGATTTGTCCTTGCATCATCAGCAATTGCAGCATCAGAAAACCGACAGAATTTCTCATAAACACGCCTTTCACATTGTCTTACTGTTTGATCTTAAACCGAGTATCAACCTACCGGAAAGCTCGGTGGAATCTCAGGGACGCTCTGACTGTACTAGAAATCCTTCAGCTTTCATCCATTCAAGCCATCGTTCGCGCCAGGTGGAAACCGGTCGGCCGCGTTGACGCATTCCGAATCCGTGTCCTCCTTTTGAATAAACGTGTAATTCGGCGGGCACTTTAGCTTTTCGCAAAGCAAGATAAAAACGAATACTGTGTTCGACCGACAAACCATCATCATGCGCATGTACCAGAAACGTAGGCGGCGTCTGCGAAGTGACCCTTGTATCGAGCGAGTACTCACGGATTGATTTGTCATTAAAGTTTCGTCCCAACATCCTCTCCATGAGGCCGGCGGATTGTTTGCCCTGAAGTTCGAGTGATATCAGTGGATAAACAGGCACGATAAAATCAGGCCGGCAAGTGACACGGCGGATCGGATCACCCGCGTCAGGATCCCCCTCGTCGAACAACGTTCCGGCGGCGGCGGCCATGTATCCGCCCGCTGAAAATCCCATCACGCCGATTCGTCCGGGATTGATGTTCCATTTTCCTGCGTTATATCGCACGATTCGGATCGCACGCTGCATGTCCGGTATCGATCCGTTCGGCACATGTATTCCAACATCGGGATCCGGCAGCCGATATTTGACAACGGCGCCGACTATGCCGTGCGACTGCAACCAGCGCGCCACGTCATGACCTTCTTTGTCGATTGCCAGGTGACTAAAGCCGCCGCCCGGACAGATAACAACCGCTGTTCCGGTGGCTTTTTGTTGAGTTGGAAGATAGACCGTTAATATCGGCTTGGTTACGCCACGAACCGACCGATCGCATGCAACGTGAGTGCCGTCTGTTACAGGCCGATTGCGATACTCTTCTTTTAGCGTGCTTTTGGCCGATCCGGGAGCCATGCCGGACCAAAGCGGGATTTCAAAACCGTCGGATGTCTCAGTATGACTCGTCGGCAACAATCCGTATATTTTCACATATCCGTACTCACAGCGCAATGTATGTCCCATCTGTCGCAGACCAATCCAGCCTGAGTGCTTGTGGACGGGCCCGAACGTTTTCCCGTCATCGTCATACGCAACCGCGACCAAGTCATCCACTGTCACGCGGATCTTCTCGGCTCTCTTGTAAATCTGTACAGTCTGAAACGCGTTTGGCTCGCCTGTAATGATGTAGTCTTTGCCCGAGGATACCAGATGAAATCCGTGGCTCTTTCGCAAGTTCGAGAAGCCTCGGTCCCCGGCCCAATAGGAAACATGATAATTGTTCAAATCACCGCTATGATACTGTTTGAAAACACCGTTACGTTCTTGCAGAGTGGGGTCGAAAATACTTTTGCCGTTGACGCCCCGGGCATTAAAAAAAACAATATTCAATCCCTTTTTGCGATCCTGTGGCCGGACGGTAAACTCAAGGAGGAAATCGGATGGGATTTCCTTCGCCAGCCAACAGACCAGGTGATTTCTGTCTTTGGGCGTTGGCTGGCTTTCCAATAAAAGGTTGCCCCCGGCAATGCTCATTCGCTTGCCGCCTTCGAGACGCCAATCACTCAGCGCCGCTTGATTATCGAACGAAGACTCATAAATGGGATGGTCGTAATCGACATCTGCCGGTGTGAAACGTTTGCCAACCAGACGATGTTGAAGTGCAGAGTTGATCGAAAGAACCGTTGTATCGAACACAAATATGATAACCAAAACGGTGATTGACTGACAAACAAGAAAGTTTTTAATCCCTGTAAGCATGCGTCTCATTGTCCGAGCCTTTCCTATTCGTTCCGTTTGAGTGACTTGACTATCTTTAGTTCATTCAAGCACTATTCTTCCATCTTACAGATTCTTTCCAGGAAGTCACGCTTACAAAGGGACTCAGTCTTTGTTCATCTTAAGAATCGGCAGCGAGCTGCGATCCTGAGGCCAGAAGGCGGGATTGTATTGGCCGATCTCCTTGAAACCGGGAATTGTCTGCTGAATCCCTCCGAAAACTGGGTAACTGTCAAAGATATCCCCATAGCCTAACATACGAGGATCTCCTTGCTCGGTGAGGCG